>JACLAC010008024.1_pt1 | contig 44155 bp, 39 predicted proteins | sample 8027881 | NCBI WGS metagenome assembly JACLAC01 (sample SAMN15725517, study PRJNA655200) | protist metagenome | isolation source: fluorescence activated cell sorting (FACS) single amplified genomes of... | place: Spain: Blaines Bay Microbial Observatory, Mediterranean Sea | collected 2016-01-19 | reverse complement strand
AGTCGGCCCAATACGATGGGATTGTTTTTCTTAGAACTTCTCGGCCAAAGACCTCAGTTATTTACAATAATAAAGAAATGTTTCCAATCGGTGGTAGCAAAATCTTGAAATCCAGTGAAAATGATCAGATAACTGTAGTTGGTGCAGGTGTAACCGTTCACGAAATCCTGAAAGCCTATCAGGAACTCAGAGCGGCTGAATTGCTGATCAGAGTGATCGACCTGTATTCAGTTAAGCCCATAGATGCTCAGACTTTAATCAAGTCAGCTGAAAGTACTGGTAATATAATTATCACCGTCGAGGATCACTATCCAGAAGGTGGGATTGGTGAAGCAGTACAGAGCGCGGTATCAGAAAACGGTATTTGTGTTCATAAATTGGCAATCAATGGTATCCCTAGATCAGGTCAGCCGGATGAACTATTGCGTGCGTTTGGTATAGATGCAAATTCTATTGTAAAAAAAGTAAAGGCTGTTCTTTCTCGTTAAAAATTGGATCATCAAAACAGATTTGGGTTTGGGAAAGAATAAAATCATCTTGACAATCAAAAATAGCAATGGATATAATTCCACCTCGCTATAGGCTGATGTAGCTCAATTGGCAGAGCAGCTGATTTGTAATCAGCAGGTTGGAGGTTCAAGTCCTCTCATCAGCTTGTCCTGTGGGGAGGTAGCGAAGTGGTTAAACGCACCAGACTGTAAATCTGGCACCTCAGGTTTCGGCGGTTCGAATCCGTCCCTCCCCAAATTGTTAATATTACAGTGAGCGAATTGCGGGTGTAGCTTAGTGGTAAAGCCCTGGCCTTCCAAGCCAGTCACGTGAGTTCGATTCTCATCACCCGCTTTTTGGCCTGCTGGTGCTGATGTAGCTCAGTGGTAGAGCACCTCCTTGGTAAGGAGGAGGCCGCGGGTTCAATCCCCGCCATCAGCTTATCAATATCTGAACAAGCAATTTTGTGTAATTGCTTAGCTTGCAGGCTAGTAGCTCAATTGGCAGAGCACCGGTCTCCAAAACCGGGGGTTGAAGGTTCGAGTCCTTTCTGGCCTGTCTTTCTATTGCGCCGTATTTTATTATAAAAACACGGTTTGTGTGGGGCGCGGAAATTTATAATGATCGCAAAAACAAAAAAGTATTTCCAAGATATTCAAAATGAGTGGACTAAGGTATCCAAGCCAGAATGGAAAGAGGTTCGTGGTAATTCTTTTGTTGTTATCACTGCTACTGCTATACTAATCGCTTTTCTTTGGCTAGTGGATGGTGCAGACCAATTACCTCGTTGGACCGGAGACTCAAAAGAGATTACTGATCTAGTGACACCAGGCTTTGCATTGTTGGCTGTTTTACCTTTGGCTATACCCTTTATCTTTAGCCGTCTTATGGACAATTGGAAGTTTTCCATTGTTATAGGTCTAATTCCGGTTACTGTCGCTGTCGTTCTACACCTGACAGCTGGTGGTCCGGTGACTGGTTTTGGTATAGCTTGGCTTCGCAGTTTGTTTTTGTAGTTCGGTCGAGATATCCAATGTCAACTTTTTGGTACATCCTTCATATATACTCTGGGCACGAAAAAAAAGTCAAGTTGAATCTAGAACAACGTGCGATTGCTTTGCAACTTGACAATTTCCTAACACAGGTAGTTATTCCTCTCAAAGAATTCACTGAGATCAAAGATGGAAAGCGAAAAACTGTCGAGCGCCCGTCTTTTCCTGGCTACATTTTGATTGAAACCCAAAAGGAAATTCGGTCAGACTCAGAAGACAAAGATATTAGAAATTGCTGGGCGTTGATTCAAGACACCCCAAGTGTAATGGGTTTCGTTGGTGGAGGTGGTCCGAAGCCTAACACACTTAGCCCTGAAGAGGTTTCGACAATTCTAGATGCACCAGCTGAACAGGAAGAAGATATTGGTGTCATAGACTACATTCCTGGGGATCAGGTTCGCGTAATCGAAGGGCCATTCCGTGGTTTTGTTGCTGAGGTAAATCGTGTCGATATCGACAAGAGGCGTCTGCATTTGAATATTTCTATTTTTGGTCGGGTCACGCCCTTTGATCTAGAGTTTTTTGAAGTCGAGAAACTAGAGTAGAAATAGAATAGGAATTATTAGGATAAGAGGAAACTTAAGAAATGGCAAAAAAGATCGCGGGCGAAGTCAAGTTACAGCTGGTATCCGGTCAGGCGACGCCCCAGCCACCTGTGGGACCGAGTTTGGCTCCTTATGCAATTAATTTGCAAGAGTTCGTAAAGACCTTCAATGCTGAAACCCAGCACCAATCTGGGCTAATTGTTACGACGATCGTTACCTGTTATGCGGATCGATCATACGCTTTTGAAGTTAAATCTCCGCCAACAGCAGTATTGCTAAAACAAGCAGCTAAACTAGCCAAAGGATCCGGAGAACCAAATCGAAACAAGGTCGGAACAGTTACCCAACAAGACTTAGAAGAAATTGCCAAAGTCAAACTCAACGATCTCAACACGACTAGTGTTGAATCAGCAATGCGGATGGTTGCAGGGACTGCCAGGAGCATGGGCTTACTAGTCGAATAAATATTAGGAGAACCAGTATGGGAAAACGTAGCAAAAGGTTTAAGAAGGCTAGCGAGTTGATTAATAGAGATCAGGTTTATGCAATAGATCAGGCTGTTGAAATTTTAAAAAGTAACGCTAGTGCTAAGTTCGACGAAACGGTTGATCTGGCAGCTCACTTAGGTGTAGACGCTAAACAGGCTGATCAGAATCTGCGTGGTACTATTTCTTTACCACATGGAACGGGTAAAAAAGTAAGGGTCGTTGTTTTTGCTGAGGGTGAAAGTGCTCAAGCAGCGCTTGATGCTGGGGCAGACGAAGTGGGAGTAGATGACCTAGTCGATAAGATTGCAGGTGGCTGGATGGAGTTTGATGCCACGGTTTCTACACCAGATTTGATGCGTCGAATTACCCCTAAATTGGGTAGGATTCTAGGGCCTCGTGGATTGATGCCGAATGCTAAGACGGGAACAGTCACCAACGATGTGGCTAGCGTGGTTAACAATATCAAAGCTGGTCAGATTGAATATCGTGTTGAGAGAGAATCCGGTATTGTCCATGTTCCAGTTGGAAAAGCGTCTTTCGGTAAAGAACAGATTGAAGATAATATTCAGGCAGTCATGGGAACATTGATACGAGTTCGTCCGTCAACCTTAAAAGGACGTTACTTGAAAAGCGTTTCAATTTCTTCAACGATGGGTGCTGGTATTCGCGTTGATTTGCAATCATTTGATTAATCTTTGCATTTAGGATTAATATTACAAGTAAAACACATTTTCATTTTTAGTCGCAGACAACCGGTTCGAGAAATCGAATAAAACAGCCGGTCGAGGCTAGTGTCGATCTTAGGTTCTATTCTAAGGTTGGATCCCGCCTCCAGCGATTGGAGGTTTTTTTTTGCTGATAAGTTTAACCCACCCTCAAATATCAGAGGGATCTCTTAAGGGAGATTGGTAAATGCCAAATCAAAAGAATGTTGAGCAGGTAGCTGAGATTACACAGCGACTAGAAGAAGCTGAAGTAGCGGTACTGACCAGTTATGAAGGCTTAACCGTTGCACAAATGGGTGAGTTACGCGATGTGCTACGGGAGGCCAGTGTTCAGTATAAAGTTTACAAAAACCGGCTGATTCAAGTCAGTGCTAACAATTTAGATATTGAAGGCCTTGAGGCATGTCTTCATGGCACAACTGCGGTTGCAACAAGTGATGATCCCGCCAGCCTAACGAAAGCGCTAATTGACTTTAGCGAAAATAATGAAGACCTCAAAATCAAAGGAGGTATTCTCGGTGGGCAAGTCATTGATCAATCAGCGACAGAAAAGTTGGTGGATATGCCATCCAAAGACCAACTTAGAGGACAGGTAGCCGCCTCATTGAATGCTCCAATCAACGCTATTGCTCAAGTTTTGGCAGCACCAATGAGAGATCTCGCAGGTGTGGTCAATTCATTGAATGACCAGCCTCGGAAACTTGCTAGTCTATTGCAAGCTGTCGCAGACCAAAAATCAGGAACTTAGACTATTAACCGTTCGGATGTCAGAAAGAGACACATAAATTCAAACCTAAGGAGAAAAAAAATGGCTGATGTACAAGAATTAGTAGAACAGATAAGTGAAATGACGGTTTTGGAACTATCAGAGCTCGTCAAGGCAATTGAAGACAAATTTGGTGTTAGTGCTGCAGCTCCTGTTATGGCCGCAGGTATGATGCCAATGGGTGCAGCCGCCGGGGCTGACGGAGAAGGGGAAGCTGCCGCCGAGGAACAAACGGAGTTTGATGTAGAGTTGACTGAAATTGGTGACCAAAAAATCAAGGTTATCAAAGAAGTCCGTGCGATAACTGGTTTGGGCTTACGCGAAGCAAAAGAAGCCGTAGAGAGTGCTCCTAACGTTATTAAGGAAGCTGCAAGCAAAGAAGAAGCTGAAGAAATCAAAGAGAAGCTAGAAGCTGTAGGTGCAAGCGCAGCTATCAAATAGTTCTACAAGCTTAACTTTTCGATTATTCGTATTTTCAAAAGGCGTGTCATCCGGATACGCCTTTTTTCTTTTTTGATTGATTTGAATTAAAGAAAATGTAAGAGCTATATTAGTTGTAGACGGTGGAACAAGTCTAATATCTATTGGGGAAATTCACTTAACATGCTTATTCGTCTAAGCATTTTGTAAAAGTTGAAGAACGTCTGCTAAAGAAGGTACGGATATCCACCGGTCTAGTGTTTGTACTAACTCGGACGGTGGTAACATGTCGGGTATTTGTATAACAAACATATCTGCATTGTGTGCAGCTCGAACTCCATTATTGCTATCTTCTAATGCCAAGCAGGACTCCACCGGAACCCTTAGCGACTGTGCGGCTTTTTGGTAGATTTCTGGCTCAGGCTTACTATTTCTCACCTGATCTCCCCCAATCACTTCATCAAAAAAGAATAGCAAATTCGTTGATTCCAGTTTTTTGATTGCATTAGGAAATTTAGTCGAGGTTGCAACAGCTAATGGCAAATTTCGAGACTGTAAGAATCGAAGTAGAGGAAGCACCCCCTCTTTGATAGGGGGTGCTTTTTGATATACTTGTTGGCCATAAATTTCACGCCATCGACTATAGAAATTGTTTGGCAACATCGAGCCAAATCCGTCTTTCAAAATCAGCTGAAGCCTACTACTATTACAGCCAATACACTGTTGGTAGATAGCCTTGGTTTGCTCCGTATTTTCGAAACCGTATTCCAAGCAAGTTTCCATAAAAGAGTCGTAGGAAATACGTTCGGTGTCTAATAATAGACCATCCATATCAAATATAACAGCCTGAAATTCATCTAACTGCCTGTTGTACCAGTTCTTGATTTGATTCATCTTAAATGTCCCAAATAATGTTAGGAGCAGCAAAAACAGGCCCCTCTGTGCAAACCCGTTGATACTCAAATTCTTCACTATCGGTCTCTATCCGAACTTTACAGACACAACCTAGGCAAACACCTAATGCACATCCCATTCGGTTTTCCATTGCTACTTGACAAACTCTATCGAATTTGTGACATATATTAGCTACGGCCTTCAACATGCCATATGGACCACAGGTGAATACGGTTATTTTGTGCTTACTTGTTTTGCTAAGTAATTCCGAGAGTAAATCGGTAACTAAACCTTGATATCCAACACTTCCATCGTCGGTAGCAATTTGTGGAGTTATCCCAAGGTCTTGTATATCCGTTTGACTCAATAATCTTGATTCATTCATTGCTCCAACCAAAACACTCGTTTCAATCTGTCTAGTCTTTAATTCCGTTATTAGTAACATCAATGAGGCTATGCCAGCACCACCGCCTACCACGATTGCTAAATCCAAGTCATCACAAACTGTGAAAGTATTACCTAAAGGGCCCAAAACGTGTATAGCAGTTCCCGGCTTCATCTTGGATAAAATGGATGTTCCTTCACCAATGACTTGATATAGCATCGAGATTTGTTGGCCTTCAATAGTATAGATGGTAAATGGTCTCCGTAATAATAAACCACCACCAGCATTAAACAGGACGTGAATAAATTGCCCAGGTTCAGCAGAATGGGCGATTTCTGGACAGTTACAGTGAAGCATATAGTGGTCTTCAGCCACTTTTTGATTGGATAGAATAGTAGTCTTTAGATCATATTTTTTCTGTTTCATGATTATAACTATAAGTGCTGGATCAACTATTTTTCAATCTAAATAACCTGTTTAGGGCCACGGGAAGAAAGGTGCTGGAACTCGCAAAAAATAGCTAATAGCAGTCCAAACGATGGCCATACTAAATTCACCCAAAACTAATCCCATAAAAAAAGGGCGAAATTGTCGATACTTCTGAATTCCACCGATGCGTAAAACAAATGACTTCAGTAACCATGCGAGCATGATTGGCAACCAAAAAACAATCAGTGTCCATGAAGCAGAGAGGGCGTAGCCCAGAGGTTGGAGTGGCCACCACCAATACAAGTACCGACAAAATACTAAGAGACTAGTAATTACTGATCCAAGGATGAAAAAGATCAGGACAGTCATATTATACTCACTATCAAATCCCTCAATACTTGGTACTGAATCTCGAAAAGCCCAGATTGAGTTACCAGAATAGGCATATGAGTACATATAATTGGCGCCAAACTTATATGGCAGGTAAATTTGAATCATAGCTCCAAAACAAAAGGCGATCAAGACGGTTAAGCCCAGAGCAACTAATAACCAAGACTGTTTAAGCCTTATGTTACGACTAATCTTCAAACCATCTAAAAATCCTGTCAAGACTAATCCTCTAAAATCACGTGCGAAGATAGTATCAAAGAAGCTGAGAACTGTCAGATTTTTGGCACCTAATGAAGATTTTGTTGAAAACAGTTGATAAAAATCAATAGGACGGAAAGAGGTTTCAGTCATCAACATACCTGCTTCAGCTGTACTTCGGGCCATCACAATAGATACTAAACCAACAACTACACCAATTTCTAATATAGCCAATAGGGGGCTCATTCCCGCCCACACCAACCAAATCATGGCTCCCAATAAACTAAATGCTAGACCCCAAACAGCAAGGGTTATTGAGTTATCAGAATTGCGATTTTTTTTAAGTAATTGAGAACCTAAGACTTGTCTCAGATACGGCCAACCAGTATATATATAAGTGATAACTAAAACACAGTATGATCCCATTACTTGATAGCCCATATGTAGATGAGTAGGGTAGAGAGGCATACTACTAACACGTAGTCCAAAAACAGACGCTATAACATCTTGTAATCGAGTGAACAAAAAAAAGAACCAAAGGCTGAATAGAAGTTGGCTTGGTAAAAGATAGAAAAAACCAGTGGCAGCGAAAGATACAAACATCGGAGTATAAGAAATTGCTTGCCATGGTTTTTCTGTAAAGTAAGTATTAAGTGAATATCGAAGAGGAATACTTGGTATTTGTGGAAAGATCTGATTTAAGCCATTGAGACTAAAAACAATTGTTGGTAAAGCAACTCCAATCCAGACGTAGGGTTGAAAAAAAAAACTACTTTTGGTGTCAACGAACTCAACTGGAAGTTGAGTCAAAGGAAAAGTAAGTTTTTCGTTTTCAACCCATTGACGGCGTAAGATGATAGCTAAACACAGATAAGCCCCAAAAATTAGTACAGTCAATCCCCCCCAAACTAGCATTGGCCGTAACCACTTCCTCCAAGCAATCAAACCGGTATCACTAATTTGGTGATAAAAATCAATACTGATAGGTTGAGGCCCCAGAATTTGCGTGTCGAAAGGTACCATCCAAGGACGGATATGGGGGAAAAAAAGTTCAGCCCAATTATTAGTCGGGTTAGCAAAATAATTTACGGATACAAGCGCTGGCAAAAGCTTTTCCATCAGACCTCGTGATGAGATCATAGAAGCAATTACCATCATACAATAGATAAGTATCAATTCTTGTGGGGTAAGTACAAAACGTTTGATGAATACCGGTTGATTTACGAGAACTAAAAAAAAGAACAACCCAATAACAACAGGGGGAAACTGCAAAAAACCGATTTGTATGTCGGCAATCACCAGTTCGGCGTACGAAACGATAGCACAGACCAAAAGGACCATACATAGCCCCAGAACAATGGCCCGAATTGAAACCGACGAATGGGTCTGAGAAGACAATTGATACTAAACCGAATCAGCTAGAGAATGATTTCACTGGCTCTAAATTTATCCAGCGCCTCAAAATTCAGCTCAATACCCAATCCAGGCTTATCCGGTAGTTCTAAAACGCCATTCGTCATGGTTAAACCATCATCTGCGAGTTCAGTTCGCAACGGTGAATCAGTCAAATCCGGTGGTAAATATTCAATGAATGGGCAATGAGGAATAGCAATTGCCAAATGAGCTGATGCAGAAATACCAATACCTGAATTCCAACAATGAGGTACAATCAAACGACCACGATCTTCAGCCAAGTGACAGACCCTCATAGCCTCAGTCAATCCACCAACCCGGCCTACATCAGGTTGTGCCACATCAATCAAACCGTCATCCATCAACTCCAAAAACTCGTATCTAGAGTTGAGCCATTCTCCGGCCGCAATTCGCATTGGGGCTTCTTTAGATAAAATCGCGTATCCTTCAAGATTATCAACTAACAGGGGAGTTTCTAAAAAAAACAGGTCTAAATTTTCCCAATGTCGAATAGTTCGCAAAGCGCTTTTAGCATCTCTCCATAAGTATTGGACGTCAACCATCAGAATAAAATCCTTACCCACCGCTTCTCGGCAGGCAGTGACAATCTCTGTCATTTCTTCGTCTGATCCCTGTAAACCTGTATGTGCATAAGGTCCTCCTAACGTACATTCCAATTTAGCCGCTTGAAAACCATGTGCTTTGGCTCTTTTGAGCCAATCAATCAAGCTATCCCGGTACTGATTGACGTTATCGCCATGCGGTTGAAGACTAGCATAGGGAACAATTTTATCGGTGTAAGCTCCACCCAACAATTTATAAACAGGTTGGCCAAGAGCTTTACCTTTGATATCCCATAAAGCCATATCGATTGCACCGATAGCACACATCCCAGCCCCACGCCGAGTAGACATACAAGTACCAACATACATTTTATGCCAAAGCGCAGAAGTTTCTAGTGGGTCTTCGCCTATTAAGAGGTCTTTAATACCGAGCGCCATAGAATGTGAGCCAGGAGACTCAATGACAGATTTAGCAATCCAAGGGCCAGTATCTGTTTCACCAACACCGAAAATACCTGTGTCAGTATAAACAACAACTACAATATTGTCTTGAGAAGAACTAGTTGCATCTTCCCTTAAGTCAGGAGCAACTACAATGTAAGATTCAATAGCTGTAATTTTCAATTTCAATTTCCCATTTTATTTTCGTAATTTTTTGATCAAATAATGGTCGTCATTGGTGTAGCAACGTACTCAAACAGTAGAGGCTTCAAGTAGTTAAAAGAACTAGAAACTATATTTTGTACAGATTCAAGAGATGGTTGAGGAGATTTGTGTAGTCCAACAATCTCTAGTACCACAGCAGTTATATTAGGCAGTTGTTTAACTTTATTCGTAATGCCTGCTAAATCCAAAACGCCATTGCCCGGTATTTGCGTCTCTACCGGACCAACTTTAGCTTCTTGGCTCAGTTGGTGGTCCCTAATTCTCACATTTAAAACATATGGTTCTAAATAGTTCAATGCCTGAACAGGATCTACTTGTGAGCGATAAAGATGAGTCGGATCAAAATTAATGCCTACCTGTTGATTATTTACTTCTGTCATTAATCGTTGAATCGATGGCACATCATGGATAGATCGACCTACCCTAGGTTTGATTGACAAACGAACTTTAGATTCAGACAATAGAGAACTGACCCGATTAATTTTTTCAACAAACCGTGAGAAACTGTTGTCATTATCAGCTACCCCTCCAGAACTGACCGTTACTACTTGTACGTTCAGTAATCCAGTGGCGATGATCAATCGTTCCAATGATAGTGGATGGTCGAGCTGTCGACCATTGATGGCAATTGACTCGATCCAGAGGCCATTTTGAGCTATCAACTCTTGGATAGATTTGCAGTGATTGTCAAACCCATCATCAAGATTTAGATCTAAATGGGTAAATTGCTTATCAACTGACGGTCTACCACACAATTCAACTGCATATCCCCCAGCTTTTCGAATACCATCAAGCGCTTGAGCTAAACTAAAATGACGATACAATAGTGTACTACAACCAAGTTGTTTCATCTATAGATTTACCTTTTTATTCTAAGCAGTCATTTGCTCGTACAAGTCAGGAGGAGTGCCGAACTGGATTCCCAAGGATTTGGCCTGAATGATGAGCATTTCAATCCAATCACCCTTGATCCGAGAAAAACTGTCCATATCGATAGTGCCATGGTCATGTGAACAAACGTTCCAGACTAATTTTTCATTTGCTACTTTCTCTAACATGGCGAACAGGTAGTCTTTATAGGTATCTCCAAATTGTCGATCGTCGAATCTATCCCAATAAAAATCGTCTTGATACCCTTGCACACCAAGCTCCAAAATGTCCGGAAATCCTTGATCAACATAGAAAAAAGGTTGCTCACTGAAAGGTGTTGGTTGACAATCTCGGTAATCGCGGGCGTTGGTACGGATCCATCGAATCCCATTGTCAAACAAAACTTGTAGAATGTCTGGTCGATCAACTAAACCTCGATAGTACCCCCAAGGCCCAGTTAGTCCTTGACACTCAATCCCTAAAAGCTGCCTAATCAAGTCTTGTGTACTTCCTATTTCTTCCTGAATTTGCTCTAGTGTACCACCTGAATGGAAAAAATTGGGAAATTGCCCATGGATTGGCTTCCCATCATCAGGTTTCATATAAACTGATTTTAGTAGTACATGATTGTAAGTATGTTGACCGACTGACAATAGTGGATCACTTATTACGACTTGGACATCTGCTACACGGGCAGCTAGTGTCTGCCCAGTCAGGTAGATAGTCCATGGAACATCATGTTTTTGATGTAGTTGCTGGGCTCCTTGTAAAAAACCACTGGTGGCTGAGGATGCGCTTTCTATATCATAACCAAATATAATCAAACCATTCTTTTGGGATGTTACTGACATTATAGTTTTCCTATTTTCTGTCTCGTTCCTAAGGCACTATTTATCGAGGCCTTGCACAATTCACTTATCTGCATATAATATCGATTGATACTTTGTGAGGTTAATCCATGTACTATATTGGAATCGAAGAACAAAAAGCCGTTGTGGAAGTATTGAAAAACGGTAGCTTGTGTCGTTATGGACCAGCTAACTCGACAGTAAGCAACTTTGAGCGTGGCATTAGGGAGAAGTTTAACACAAAACATGCATTAGCTACCAATGGTGGTACGGCTTCACTTGTCATTGGTTGTTATGCGGCCGGTATTGGTTTGGGAGATGAGGTGATTGTACCTGCCTATACTTGGGTAGCAACACCGGCTTCAGTTGTAATCGCCAACGCAGTGCCAATCATTGCTGAAATTGACAACTCGCTGACCATAGACCCTAAAGATATTGAGGCCAAAATTACGCCCAGAACCAAAGCAATAATGCCAGTACACATGATTGGAGTTCCATCTAACATGTCGGCAATTCTGGATATTGCTAAAAAATACGATTTGATAATAATCGAAGATGTCGCCCAAGCTATTGGAGCTAGTTATCATGGTAAAAGATTAGGAACACATGGCCATCTTGGCTGCTTTAGCTTGCAACAAAGCAAGATTATCACAACAGGTGAGGGGGGAATTATAATCAGTGATGACCAGCGATTAGCTGATCGTAGTCAAATGATTAGTGATGGAGGCAATCTTTGGGGTGTCTCTGCACATACAGACGCTTTCTTCCCTGGTATGAATTTTCGAATGGATGAAATGAGGGGTGCAGTCGCTGGTGTTCAGTTAGGACGTTTAGATGGATTCATCAACAATATGAGAATTCGAAAGCAGAAATTGCGTCAGGCTATCGATGGGGTAAAAGGAATTGAACTCAGATACTTGCATGATTCGGAAGGAGATGCCGCAACCACTTTGGTCTTTTTTCTACCAACATCTGATTTGGCCAGTCAGTTTGGCGAATCCATGGCTCGTCATGGCGTACCAGCAGGACCAATGTATCGACATGGGAATGGAGATAAACATGTCTATCCCGGATGGGAGTATATCTTAAACAAGAATACTTATCATCCGAACGGACTACCTTATAGCCATCCTACTTATGGAGAAATTGAGTACTCGGACGATATGTGTCCAAATACACTGGATTACCTAGGTCGGGCAATTTGTATTGGTATTCACCCTGAAATGAGCGACGAAAGTATTGAAAAAGTGAGTCAATCCATTAAGTCAGCGTCAGATGAAATTTTTGGCTAACCTATTGTCATATGAAAACAGAAGTCGACCAAAGACTACAAACCTTACCCAACCCAAAAAATAAGGTTATCCCAAACCAACAGCAATTGGCTGAATTGAAAAGAGATTTATCCTTTTGGCCAGCAGGTGAGAATCATCAATTAATTCGTCTCGAAAAAAAACAAGTTGACGACTTCAATCGAAGAGGTTATTTAACTGGTATTAATATCTTTGACCAAGAGGAAATTAACCTATATCGAACTGACTTCGACCGGTTATTATCTTCAGTGATGGATGCTGGCGGCGGTAGCTACTCAATTTTGTCAGCCCATCTCAAATATAAAACAGCTTATGATTTATTAACACATCCTCGTATCGTAGCCTATGTGAAGGATCTTCTGGGAAAAGACGTTGTAGCCTGGGGAGCGCACTATTTTTGCAAAATGCCCCAAGACGGAAAAATAGTAGCATGGCACCAAGATGCATCCTACTGGCCATTGACGCCCAGTAAAACGATCACCGTTTGGTTAGCCATCGATGATACAGATGTGTATAATGGTTGTATGCGCTTTTTGTCGGGGTCGCATTTACACGGACATTTGCCATACCGGATTAGCAACCCAAATGAACACAATATTCTGAACCAAACTGTCGAAAGAGCTGAAGACTACGGGACTCCGGTTAATGTTGAACTGAATGCTGGACAGATTTCGATTCATTCTGATTTACTTTTACATAGTTCTAACTTCAACCGTTCTAATCGTCGCCGTTGTGGCTTAACCTTACGATATTGTACACCGGATGTACGCGGCCATTTTGAATGGAATCAAGAAGGGGTAATAGTTAGTGGAAGCGACCTAAGCAATCACTGGTCGAATCACGCACGTCCTATGGAATAGTGAAAAGTTAAGCTATTATCACACATCGATATTTTCTATAGTCTCAAATTTAGTGATCATACAGATGATGTTCTTATTCAGTATGGTCAATCTCGTTTTCTGCAGGAAAGAGAAGTGATAAGCTCTGAAACTTTTTCACTTTAATCTAAATTTGCCTGATTTCAATACTAAATTGGTCTCGATCGATCTGAATATCTGACCACACAAAAAACGGAAGGATTACCACTTATTTCATCTGATAATCACTTGGAGTGAAAAATCATTAAAATTAGTTGCCTCCACATTTTTAGTTTTTAGGCTAATTGCGGGCTATTTTTTGAGATGCTCCAACCAAGACGTAGAGGTTTGGGACTCTCTTCCCTTTATTGAATACCAACTCGAGATAAAAAAACGTTGCATAAAACTACCCAGATACCACTGTAAGATATAGCGAGTGTTAGTGGTAAGTTAGGTTTTTGAAAAGTCATGCTAATGTTGCGAGTAGCTCTCCAAATAGTCTCCAGCATCAAATATTCAGGAGAATTGAGACCGTTTAGTAATCGGATAGTTGATTCCACTAAAACATTCTCAATCTAAGGAAAATACAACCATTGGACAAATTAACCGAGTTATCAGAAACACATCCAGCGTCGATATTAATTCCACCTAAGTCGTTGACGAGAATACCAAATTTTAAATCATAGCCACTGCGCAAAATAAATATGATTAGGCAATTAAGTATTTGGAACCTCCAGAAATTCCACAGAGCATCGTAATTAGGATTGGTAGACCTACATAAATCACGGCTAACAGCAGGGACAACCTGATCGATGGCTTCTCGGTATGGATGCTAGATTGGCTCCGGGGTTTGGAGAACTGCTCTGTTTCTTGAAAACTATTGGTACGCTGAGTCGTTTTTTGGTATTTCGACCCTGACAAAAAGGGCAGCTTACAGTTTTATCAGATTCGGTGATAGATAATTTTTCTTCAAACATAATTTCACAATCAACACACTCGAAGTCGTACACTGGCATAGAATTTTCCTCCTCTGCCTTTCTCTAGAATGGAACACGGATATCGTATTTGCCCGGTATTTCTACAGGTAACATTCCATTGTCTATTAGTAACTCTAGAGGCGATTCTGGTGTTTGGAAAGGAATATGAACTAATCCTCTCGTACGAACAGACTCGTAAATAGCCATCATAATTTCAACAGTGCCACGTGCTTGGTAGCCACTACACCTGTGGTCATCGATGTCACCGTCCAACCATAATTTGAATTCCGACCATAAATCTCGGCCATCTGATTTAGGTTCAACGATCTGCCAACCATTGGAATCACTATTCAAATATTTCAACTTTCCACCATCTGAACTCATTGTTCCGTTTGATCCTTGGATCAGAATATTGTTCATGTGCGGCTTTGGCATATCGATTTCTAAGATCAGTCGTGTGTCATTTTCGAAACAGATCAAACCCATGCAAAGATCTTCAATTCGACAACGCCTTTCATAGCGGTCGGTTTTCCGTTCTACTTGACCAATGACCCAACTAGTAGATGGATCACCCAAGATCTGCCGAGTCATATCGATAACGTGTGTACCCCAATTTAGCAAACCACTACCAACTCGTCTAACTACTGAAATTGGCTCACCAATTACACCATTGGCTAGAAGGCGACGCGCTTCCGGGTAGATAGCTTCAAAACGACGTTGATGACCAATCACTAATTTAACTTTGTTTTTCTCACAAGCTCCAATCATAGCGTCGGCTTGACCTAAGCTGACTGCCATTGGTTTCTCACATAGAATACCCTTCACACCACTTTCTGCGGCGGCTACGGTAATTTCTGCGTGTGTACCTTGCCAAGTACAAACTGTTACTATATCCAGATGTTCATCAGTTAGCATTTTTTGATAGTCAGTATAAGCCGTAGTAATCTCAAACTCTTGACAGTACTTATCAACTGACTCTTGACTTACGTCCGCAGCAGCAACAATTTCAAAATCGTTTGGGTAACGATTATAATTCTGGCCGTGAAAATGAGCGATGCCTCCACAGCCCACGATACCAACTCGGTATTTATCCATCTAATTTTCCTTGCTCTAGAATTCTATTTATACTAATTTACGATTGGGCAAACTTTTCATACTCGCCGTTAATCCGACTCGGCTCACCTGGGCCAGTATGGACAAAAATTCGATATCTTAAGTTGAGTTGATCCCCAACTTCTAGCTCTATCGGGCCAGTAAAATAATTATAGTTGGGAGATAATGGGCCATAATCCCTAGCAAACCAATGAGCTGGAGTAGGGTTCGAAGGGTGATCCAAAATAGATAGGCCAATTAGTATACCGTCGGTTTCGGCTGTTTCGTCAATCCAACGCGCAGGTTGGCCAAACATCTCTTTCTCCCCACGCCGACCTTCACTATCAGTTAGAATTCCCCCATGATTAGCAACTAGCCAGTCAGCTGGTCGAACCAATGGCATCCCAGATTCATTAGTTGGGTGGAAAGTAACTTGTTGATTAACGGGATTCAGACAAATGGAGGTATCTAAATACAGTTCTCCATCGTTTAGTAATTCCCAACGATATGAGCGGTGGTCTTTAATTAAAGCATTTCCGTCAGGGGCAATCCACTCGCTTTTATGTGTTAGAATACCTACATTATCTATAGCTTCAGTTTGTACTGTATCCACTAGGTTGATCTGTCCCAAATTACGTTTATCCCGATAGAGATAAAAATCAAGATGGTCATTAACTACACCATGTGAAAAACAAATTCCATGATGGTGCAGATGATCAGCTGGTTGATTTTCCAGTACATTACGTTTGCCTGGCCCTAACAAACAAGTAATATGGGGATGAAGCTCAGGGTACCAAACATAACGTGAAATAGTACCAATATCTTCGGCTCCCACATTCATAACATGCGGCGTTTCCTGCCCAAATCTCAGTTGCATGAAAGTCTTCCTTCTTTTCTAAATTCTCATCCTGTTCGAAAAAAATAGTTTATCAAAATCTCCAATTTGATGCCAGCCATAATTGATTCAAATAAGTCATCAAAAACTTTCGGTTTTGTAGGAAAATCAAAATAATGCAGGGACAGGGATATTAGATGAAAAGAAACAATCATTTTTAGCTACTTCTACATAGACCATGATCACAATAAATACAACTATCAAAATCTGAGTGCCTGCTCCTAGAATCTTTTCACTCAAATAGTTTTTGATCCTGTTATTATAAACCATTCGGCAAACCAATTAGTAAGACAAAATGGAGAATGTTCAATGTTAACGATACGATTTCTATCTCTTTTAATCTGTGTTGTTGTAGGAGTAACTCAAATTGCTATTAGTCAAGAAAAGCAAGTAGTGACGCTAAACTTGATTAAGACGACTAATGATAATGATTTTACTAACGATTTTGATCAAATGTTACAGTTGTCTCCGCTGGAGCAAAAAATGATGAGTACAAAAGCTCCGTACAACTATAATGATTATGTAAACTTTAGCCTGTCTGCTTCTGGTGTTGAACCAAATAAAATGGTCGAGTCAAAAAAAAAGATAGACCAATTGATCAGCCAATTGAAGAAAGAATTGGTTCTTCGGCAAATTTCAGAAAATACCTTATCCCGTTCTGATCATATTCTCCAGTTACTCCACATCCTTATTTTTGGTCAATATAATTCCAAACAAAATCGAATTGACCAAATTATCAGTCAACATAGTTTTAATTGTGTTTCATCTGCAATTTTTTATGCGATTGCCTGTCGGGGCTTTAATATTAAAATTACTGGGGTTGTCACCACAGACCATGTTCTAGCTCAATTAAAGTTATCTGATACTACTAAAATTGATATCGAAACTACTGTCAAATTTGGTTTCGATCCTTCTAGTAAAACTGGGATCTTAGACCAATTTGGGCAGCTAACCGGCTTTACGTATGTAGATCCTAAGAATTATGGGCAACGTCAAGAAATCAATGACCACCAAATGTTATCTTTGATCTATTCCAACCGATACGACCAAATGACCAAACAAGGCCAACTAAAGGAGGCAACTGCCCTACTGTATCGTGCATACCTTCTAGCTGGTGATTTACCTTTTACTTCCAATACTTGGGAAAATGCTATCAATAACTATATCGTCTCACTGGAAAATGCAGAACGCTCACCGGATGCGCTATACGCATTATCGAAACTGGTCGTTCTTTTCCCTAAAATTGATAAGATAAGCCAACTACAATATAGTATTTATATCAATTGGACTCAGCAATTAGTAGAAAACGAAAAATATCAACTGGCCATCACCACTGCGAGTGAAGGTCTGACTTATTTCGCAAATGACATATTACTGAAACAAAATCTAAAGGCAGCCTCTCTAAACAGATTTTATCTTTTATCTAAGGCTAACGATTTTGAGCCTGCATTCAAGTTAATCGAACAGATGATTAACCAGTTTCCGGCCGAAGGCGACTTTCAGACATTAGCTATTAATCTAATTTCGAATCACGCTAAAAGCTCACCCTTTCATATCGCCGAAGACATTTTTTTAAATTCTATTTCTAAATTTCCACAAAACTTGAAACTGAAGGAGCTATTTGCTTATCACTACATTAGGGAAGCAGAAAAATGGAAACTACAGGAGAACCTATCGAAAGGTATTGATTTGCTACACAAAGCTCAAAGAGAATCAACTATCAAGCCATTTCAATCAATGATTCGGCCCAAGTTACTATCAATGCTAAATAATTTGAGCTTAAAACTATTAAATGATGAAAACTATAGTCAGGCCAAAATTACCATTGAGCAGGGATTAGAACTAGATCCAAACTCGAAGCCACTAAACAACAACTGGGATGTAGTCATGTTACAATGGGGACAGCAAACCTACAATAGAGGAGATTTCAAAGCAGCAATCCAGATTTTGGTCGATGGTCGTGAAAAGTCAAAAAAAGATCGACAAACTTTCAACCAGTTAATTGAAGCTTATTATAATGAAACTGCATTTCAGCTACTTGATGCCAAGAAATTTGAAGCTTCCATTATTCGCTTCGAAGAGGGGCTCAAACTTTTACCTAAGAGTACTACCTTGAAACATAATTTAGAGGTAGCCCAATCTGAATCAAGAAGCAAGAAATAATCAGTTGCTCAGAGGGACGTTCATTCAAACTAATTACGTTCTAGAATCCGTCGCGAATTTTTCATAAGATACTAAATTACCTGATTTTAGATGTAAGTGAATTGAGATAGAATAAAAACATGTTACAAACCAATAGAACTGGTTGAACTTGCTAACAAGTAATGCGCATTAGTTTAGGTTATGATTGGTTTGTGGGTGAACTCAAAATATTTCTCGGCCGGGTGCAATATATTTACTTGATCAGCCATTTTCCTTAGGTATCAACTACATAAACATGGCGCATATGGATCAGTAGAAAGTGGAAAATTAATGAGTCTTATACTGAGCTAGCACGATGACAAATCTGTTTTGGTTAGTACTAAAGTTGACAATCTTGATCATATGGTTGTTGCAAAAATACAGATTAGAAATCGGTATTCAGAAATGAGCCTGAAATAGAGATTTGGATTGGTACAAAAAACTATATATCTTCATCATTCGTACACTGAAAAATCTGAAAAGAGAAGGGCTGATCGGCGCAATTGGTTATTTGTCTCCTGAATAAGCATCTTCTGATTATGTTCCATAGTAATCCACGTGTAATCCTGATGCCAAGCTGGCTTGAGTGGCTAATCGTACATTTTCAATATCTACGAGTTCAGGCCGGTCGGTTTCGAGGTGATAATTAGGGTCTGCGTAAGGATAAGAGCCTACATTCATAACTGCCATCGGAAAGCCTGCATTAATAAAGGATCCATCGTCATCTCCAGGCCGCCGACGCATAAATTTTGTTTGCAGAAGTCCAATATTATAAATCTCGTTGACTTCGGCCATTAGATCGGCAAAGGGTTCGCCTTCGGGGTAAGTATACAGGGTAACATTAGTTTTTAACCCAGAATCTAAAGATTGATTGGATTTCCCTCCCAATGAATCAAGGTTAAAGATGGCAATCAAGTTAGTGCCTTTACTGCTAGCATTTTGGGCTGCGGTGATACTCGTCCAAGGGGTATGTTCCTCATTGCAAAACAAGAACCAAATGGATCTTTTGCAATTATGGTTAGCTAGTAGGTGCGCAATCTCCATTGTGGCCACAGTCCCAGTACAGTTGTCGTAGGCTCCTGGTGAGTCCACCCAACTCTGAGAATCTTTATGTGCTAGAAAGAGAATAACTTCTTCCGGGTATTGTGATCCATGCTTTTTAGCATATAGGTTATAAGCTATAAATTCTGTCGAGTCTACCGTTGGGGGAGCATACTGGTGAGCCTTTGGCTTAGAAGTATCACAACTAAAAGCTTTGACAACTACACTTTCTTTTTCCACCGAGTAACCAGAATTTTGCAACTCTTCACTGATGAAATTATCAGCTTCATATAACGTATTTTCTTCTGCGTTGAGTCTTTTGTAATTGAGTTTACGAAAGGGTAAGGGGGATTTCGAAAGATGGAACAGGTTTTTACGTAACCGATTTGCATCTACTTGGGTAAGCAGTTGACAAACACTAGAGTACAATTCTGAATCTGATCGCATAATATTTGCCTTAAAGGAGGACATTAGAAACCGCCCTATTATACACAATTATCTGAAAAAAGAACTTTGAGCAAGTCAATCAGCACAATTTTGTGTCGCTGTTAACATTAGAGATTTAAAAGTAAACATGCTAAAGTATAATCCATTACTGAAGGTAAATTGTGGAATTTTTTATCATATTTAGCTTCAGTATGTAGTTGCAACGGTTACAATAAGCCAATCTTATTAATTTCTTATTACTTCTATGCTTCGATTATCTACAAGAGCGACAGTATTAGGCTCTATACTGATTCCAATCAACTGTTATTGGTTAATAATTTCTCGCCAACCTTACCAATACCAACCCATTCCTACTATCATTTCACCTTTTTTTAATGTCATTTTCATCTTACTTCTACTCGTCATATTTAACCGAGTATTGGCTCGTTTTTCGCCCAGATCAATTTTAACCCGCGAAGAATTGATCATAATCTATGTAATGCTGAGTGTAGCCTCGGCTATTCAGTCATTCCAGATGATGCAGACATTAACTACTATGATGGAAGTGCCATTTCGCCGAGCAACGGTTGAAAATGATTGGAAAAACTTATTTGGTAAATACATACCAAACTGGCTTTCAGTAAGTAACAAAAAATCCGTAATGGCCTATTACCAAGGTGATTCGACTTTCTATCATTGGCCACACATAGTAAGCTGGTTCATGCCTGCCCTATGGTGGTCAGGTTTTATAATTATTTTGGTCTTTGTGATGCATTGTATTACCTTGTATGTCCGTGCAAATTGGGTAGAACACGAACGATTATCCTACCCAATTATCCAATTGCCCCTTGCAATGAGTCATCAAACTAGACTTGGCATTAGATCAAATCATAAGAGTATTTTTTCCCAAAATGCCCTTTGGTTTGGAGTTGCAATTTCTGGCGGTATTGCTTTGATAAATGGTTTAGCTGACTTATTTCCAACCATTCCACCGATTAAAATACATCCTAGGAATCACAATCTAAGTCAATACATAACAGCTCAACCCTGGAGATCAATGGGTGCATTTCGAGTGGGAGTGGTTGCACCAGTAATTGGCTTGGCTTTCTTTATGCCACTGGACATGTCAATTTCATGCGTCTTCTTTTTTTTCTTATCTAAAGTTCAACGGATTGTAGCCGTTAGTTTAGGAGCACAGCAGGTTGCTTATTCTGGGTACTTAGTTTATTTGAACCAACAGTCCTTTGGTGCACTAGCAGGCATTACCGTTATAGCTTTGTGGAGTGGGCATAAACTTATTTCCGGTACTTCAGTCATGAGAGATAACCGGCAAGCACAATTATATCCTTTGGATAGGGAAACCAAAAAAGACTTTACAACTTTAAAATGGCCTCTTCTAGGTATAGCACTGGGTATTATTATTTTATCTATCTTTATGTGGAAAGCAGGTTTATCAATCTGGTTGGCGCTATTATTTTTTATTTTATATTATTTTATTTCGCTAGGCGTAGCACGTTTTCGTGCTGAAATGGGAGTACCACTCCATGATTTTCATTTCACTGGCCCTGACCAAATGTTACCTAGTATTTTCAGCCCCCGTCGCTTGGGGTATAAAAATATCAGCATAATGTCTATGCTTGGTTTTTTTAACTTTACCTATCGTGCTCATCCACAACCCCACCAAATCGAGGGATACGCACTATTGAATAGAGCAAAAGCTCATTACGGTTTATTATTTCCATCTGTAATGATAGCTCTTGTAGTAGGAGTCGTATCATTTTTCTGGATCTACTTACACACAGCCTACCAGCATGGGGGTAGTTCCCTAGAGCGTTTTGCACACGTGGTGTATACGCGTTTAGCAAATTGGTTAACAGGCCCATCAGATGATATAGATTATGGTGGACTATTAGCTATTGGTACTGGATTTGGAGTTGTGATATGGTTCAACTTTATGCGTCAATACTTCTTATGGTGGAAATTACACCCTGCGGGATACGCAATATCAAATAGCTTAGATATTAACCATTTCTGGTTTTCAATCTTGATTGGCTTTTTTCTCAAACACCTATTAATCAGGTACGGAGGGATTAAGAAATATCAACAAGCACAACCGTTTTTTCTTGGGTTAATTTTGGGAGAATATACAATCGGAAGTATTTGGACAATCGTAGGTAATATAATTCATCAGCAGATATTTTTTGGTGGGAGTTTTTAGAAATCTGATTATGCTAAATCAATGGCCTCAATTAGGTTTGCTCCTAATTAAAGAACACCAGCGTACAAGTAGTAGTGGCAATTCGAAACACCGAAATTTTTGATTAAAAACCACAAAGAAAATCTAAGTTAGCCGACTAACTAGACTTCTATTTGGTTTGGCTTGTCTACTGACAAACAAAAGTGGATGGAGTACGAATTTGCTACTCTAAGGGAAATAATCGCAAAAAGATCTGTGTGAAGAAACGAAATTTTAACAGAATGATTTCAAGCATACTGAGAAGTAATCAGGGGTAATTTTACAGGTCTAGGTTATCAAATGATTTAATTGCTACTCGATATTAAACAATGTAAATTCTCTATTAGAGATCTTTGGATTCATCCTCATTTTTCTGAGTCTCTTAGTAGCCCCTGCTATCTGAGTATAGTTTCTCATCTTTCACCAGCCTATCAACTTAGGACGTTCTTTTAATTTTCCAAAGTAAACATTGATAAAAAAATGCCCAAAGGCTGAAATCGAAAAGCCTATTTCCCCCTCCCAATTTACCTTTGTCCTTAACACCTACTATTTTTTCTATCAGAAGAAAGAACATAATAATCTTTTTCTACCTATAACACCTATATATTTTACGTATCCTCTTGTTTGAACATGTATGCAACATCAAGAAGTTTAAGCTTCGCATCTAAATTTTTCCTGAGCCTAATCTCAGGCGAAATAGAAATCATAGGTCTTGTACTGCAGTATCACACCAATTAGGCTCCAAAAACCACCAATCACATACTCTCCTAGAATAACGCCGAGGAAGAAGGGAATCGCACGGCGGTAGGTACCAACACCACCATAAGATAAAATAATTCGCTTGATGATAGAACTAAAAATCAGACAGGACCATATGTAATCGATACCGAAATTCATCGATAGAGCATAACCCACCGGATGAAGCGGCCACCATAAGAATCTAGTTCTCAAGAACATCAGTAAAAAGGTCGTCAACATACCAACTCCCATAAAACTGGTTGCCGGTAGGTCAGCCGGTGTTGGATGGTTAAGGCGCCCCGCTAACATGCGAAAAACACCGGAATCGTGTCCAATCGGAATGACGCCCAAACCTTCGATAAAAGCCAAGTGATACAAGGCCCAGAAAGCGGATAGGCTACCTAAAAAGATGGCAACTAGCATGGCCAATCCTAATTTTTGGACATCCATTCGGGTTTGCTCCGCCATTTTCAAACATTCTAGTTGGTGAGGCATCAGATGGCCACGATAACCGCGGCCAGCGAAGAACCAGAAGAGAGGGAAGATCGATAGATTATTGGCCCCTATTTGACGAGTACCAATTAAGTCCACCATTAGGTTTCCAGGGTTCATCCCAGCTAGTTCGTGTGTAGGTGGCCCCAACTCGGCTCTCGCACGAGTAATGGCAATCGAAAGCATGAAGAATATAAAAAAGAAAGGCGGAATAATCCATAAAGATAAACCCGCTTGATGACAAAATAGAACGATAGCTATTGAACCGAAGAGAATACCAATACAAGCTAGTCGGTAGGACATTGGTGAATCTTTACCCGACTCGTCATTAATGTTCTCAGTCGAGGATGATAGAGAAAAAACCTGGCGAAAAACAGACCTAAAATGAGTACGACCTGCCCACATAACCACCATGAATAATCCCAACCAGGCACCGGTTGATTGCTGATTAAGGTAGGGAAAGGCGGGTAGGGCTTTTATGCCTAACGCTACGCCAGCTACCTGTTGAACTTTACGAAATAAATAGAAAAACCAGGTTGAAAATGCCAAATCTAAGGGAAGAAAGAAACCGATGGCAATAACAAATGGATAGATCGGAAAAGGAAATCTTCCCACAGCACTCCACGGTTTATTGGTGAAGTATTGACCTAGATTATAGTCTAAGTAAGTGACAGGGAGGTGCGGGAAAGATGGTACTAAATGATGGATACCATTGATGATATTGATTGCTCCACCGATCGAAAATCCAGCCCACAAAAGTCGATTTCTAAAAAATCGACTACCCTGTGCTTGCCAATGACTATCGTTACTTTGGGTAATAGCTAAAGGTAATTGAATAATCGGATAGCTGAGTTTCTCATTCTGTATCCATTGTTTACGAATCAAAACATTCAAACAAAACATAGTTAGGCCGAGTACCAATACAAACAGGCTCCACCAGAGAACGGGTGCTACGAGTACCCGTAAGGTCGGCCATTTGTAGAGTGTTGAATCTCCACGGTATAGCTGGTGCAAAACATTTGGCTCTCGCAATATTAACCAGTCAGGCAAAAAACGGTGAAATAGTTGATTCCATTCATTCTCAGGGGTAGCAAACTCGAACGCCCAGCCCATAACAGGAACCAAAATCTGATACGAGTCCCTTCCAGCAATACCACCAGCTAGGGAGAGCATAGTATAAATTGTTATTAGTTCTCCTTGGGTTAAGGATTTTTGCGGGAATTTCCGGTCAACCAACAACCGGTTAATCAGAATTAAGGTAAGTAGGTTCAATATCACGTGCCACATCAATGAAAGACACGTGGAGTGACCGATGTTCCACACCCCTTCGACCTGCATAATCCAGAAACTATTCGGTGGAATCAGTAAGGCGCCTATAAGAATCGACCGGTAGGTAACAGCATGATGAACCTTTTGTTCATAGGGAACAGGGGCGTACTCAGTAGACGGTCTCAACTTTGATACATATCCTATTTTTGCTAGTTTTACTATTTGTGAACAGACTTGATCTTTGCCCAAGTTAAAGCAATAACATTCACTTTCTGTACATCAAGAATATCGGTTACCGATAAATTATCAAAGAATACTCCTTGTTGAGAAGAAATTGTGAAACCAATATAGCCAGATGACTTGTATCGATCATCAGTACCCAATAAACTTCTTTTCCCGTCAATTTCGACCGAAAAGGTATTTCCTCTAACTGTCAATTTCCAATTGGTTGGAGTGCCAGAAGTATAAGATTTACCTTTTTCAGTTTTTATAGTTTTATAGAATGGCAGTTTTTCCCCTTTTCCTTTTCCTAATCGAACTTCTAATTTTCTCCAGGGGCCACTTTCACCTTTATCTAAGTTCGATTGGAGTGTCACAAAACGGTAATGTTCTGTCAAATCCTTAAAACGCCAAACAATACCCATAGTATCATCATCTGTTGTAAGCACATCAACTTCTAAAACAAAGTCAGTCCATTTCAACTTGGAATAAATTATGATTGAACCAATAGGTATAGTATCAGTAGGATCTCCCCAAAGATTTGCTCCCTGGTAAAGTCCTATACCGTCTATACCTCCCTCTTTGAGTTTCCAATCTGACGGCCCCTTCCAAGATAAATTCTTGTCTAATTCGTCGTAAACTAGCCAATCACCGATTCTAGCATCTTCGAAATTTTCGACAAATACATTTCCTGCATTGGAATTGGTTATCAATGAAATGCTCAATGTTATGTGAAAAAATAAAATTATAAATAATCTTTTCATTATAAATAGTCTCACTTTAAAAAATGAAAGAAAGGTTGAACAAAACAATACTTAGCGATCAAACGAATGGATTATTCGCTTAAATTTTGTACGCCGAAACGATAAAAAATCAAATAACCTAAAAAGCAACTAAGAGATGAAAGGAGGAAGGATACGTATATTCCATTAATTATTTCCTGATTATTACGAAAAAGAATCGTTGATTAATAACGAGTAAACTGATCAACACCTTAGGGGAAAGCATTAGTCGTGCCAAATATAATTTACATCTATTTTACGGAGAATTTGGTAATGTTTATCCCTCTATAAGAGTATTTTCCCTGTGAGTCCATTTAAATTTGTTAGGACATATAATACGTTAAGCCATGGAACAATAGAAGTAACTGATTTTTTGAATAAGAAAAAAAGACTAAAATTTCAGCAAAACAGAAGAAAAAAGAAAATATAAAAAATGGCAAAAACCGAGGCTAAATTCAGAGAATTAAGATTTAAGCGCATTAACGTATAATAATGAGCCTGGTCAGACATTAACATATGCTTATTATAATATTATCTATTAGCAATTTGGATCACTGAGTAGTTGATCCTAAGACTTGAAGGCTGGGAAAAAAACATCCTAAAACAACATAGGACTGAGGCAATCGAGGATATTTTCTTTTTACTTAATTCATTTTTCTAGCACATTGATTGCTTAATCCGTACAACTTAACAAGACTAATACTGTCTGAAACACGTGTAAAATAGTAATTATTTTGGAATTGTCAGTATCACTGGAAGTCTAATTCCCAAAGAGTCTAAATTCTTAAAAACAAAGTACTTAATCGATTCACAGTTAAGAAGGAACCTAGGAGCGAAAAAAGTGCCTAGCAAGCAATAAAACTAGGCACTTTTGCCTTTAAGGAGTAAAGGCTATAGCCAGGTAAATGGTGAAGGTGTCTCCATGATTAACCCAGCGTGGTTTTATTAGTTGCACAGACAAGGAGTAAAGTATGCAACACTAATTTTATACCTTTTCAATGTAAAATTAGAATTATAAATCAAGATCTTTTAATTGATTTATGGTTAAGGAACGATTAAGCAAAAATATTCAGAAGAGAAGAAGTGTCGACCTCTTCATTTTTCATTTGTATCCTTCAACATTCCAACTGTCAGCTATCAGAAGGTTTTTGTGTTTTATTCTCCTGAAGGTCAACCATCTACAACCAAATCGAATGAAATTACTATATATATTTATCCATTTCAAACAATTTATGATTCCTTTATCACATGGGAAAAAGTACGGGGAAACAAAAGATATTATTTACACTCAGCTGTGAGTAACAAACTAAATTTGTCACCGCAAAGTCTGAATAATACAGAAAAAGTACATTTTCATCTTAAATAGTACATCTTATTCAAATACCGATGTCAGTTTCTCATCAAACGAGAAAAGTATTTACTATCCTTCACTCCACGAAACACTCTTGTCAGTTTACCAAATGTACAACTTTTTTATAGCTATGGGTTTAGAAAAAATTGAAATTTAGAGTAAGTGAAACGACCGGTAGGGAACAATCGTAATATCAAACCTAAATGGAAACCAGTAGGAAGAAAAATCCAGCTGGAACCCAACCTATGAAAATATCAGGCTGTCGATCAAAGCCAGTCTAGAACATCGAGATAAAATCGAAATGACAGCGTGTTCATTCTGGTAAAAACTGACAACAGAGTTTGAATAATGGTCATAATGACGATCTGGATTTTCACCTTCCTAAAAAAGAGGAAAAACCAGAAATTAATAGAAATGAAAACCAGATCTTTGTGGCAAAAATTAACATCTGTGTTGGATTAAAATGTATAACAAAGAAGATATTCTTTTCTTTATTCTTTTACTGCTATCGGCTTCGGGTTATTGTATTGTTTTAAGTCAGACCATAATAGGGTTATCATATTTCTAACCGTAAGAGGGTGCCAAATGAAACACCTACCAAACTTCGATTTAATTTCGTAAATTTTCCCTCCTACCTTTCTGAACCAAAGTAAAATGTAAAAAGATGGCAACGAAAAATCGATCGAGGTTTGTCGATCATATCGAGTCACCACTTTACCAACTGCTCAGTATCAAATACACACCTGAATTCAATTGACTGTGAAAAACATTTGTTATATTAGTGAACGGCAATTAGGACCAAATACAAAAACTGGAAATAATACCCAGCCAATCGTTTCACAAAAGAAAACGGAAATATTAATGTCTAAGGTTCTCGCGAAAATATCATGGCTCACTTGTCTAGTTTCGTCGAAGGACACAGAGATATTCAAATCCAATCATCATAACCGGTATATAGCAAGTTGGTTCGTGAGTAATAAACATTAAACCCAAAGCTTTTTGAAGAACCAATGTATAACCCACTCAACCGACAGTAACTCTCCTAATTTCGTTAGTTGGCTTACCTGACTTCAATGTATCAACTGTTATCACCAAATTAACCCATTCACCATGGATTAATTGTAAATATTACCTCATATCTTCTGCCAGTATCCTTTTTACCTTTTGTTGTAGCTTAGTAAGCCGAGATCATTTTCCCTTCATAGAAACTCTTTATATCGTTTAAATAATCCTTGATTTACTCTTATCATTTATATCTCTCATTGCTATTCTTTCAATACTGAATTCTAGCCGCTAATACAAAAAGGCCTAAAGTCAAATTTGTGTGTTGGTTTAGATAGACAGGTTTGATTTATAAACCGATAATAGTGGAATTACCACATGGATTGCCGAATACATATGAAATATGGCAGAATACTCACGTGATGAGCGGGAAATCACATAAAGGAATTTGATTATACTTATGAAAATTACATCTGTGGATGCCATTAATTTATCTTATGAATATCTACCCAACCAACGCTTTCGTTATGGTGGAGGTATCTGTACTCATCGCGTAACAACATTGATTACCATTTCCACTGATAGCGGATTAACCGGTATTGGTTCAGCTTATACTCACCCTTCACTAGCTCATTTGATTGTTCGTGATCAATTAGAACCACTGCTAAAGGGACAAGATCCCACAGATATCAATGATTTATGGAACCGAATGTATGGAACGACGCTTTGGTACGGTCGTAAAGGTGCTGCTGTGACAACACTGGGTGGTGTTGATACCGCTTTGTGGGATTTACGTGGAAAAATCAAAGGCCTACCTATTTGGCAGATTTTGGGTGGTGATAGTCCTTCTTGCGATGCTTACGCAAGTGGCTTGTTATGGAAGGAAACAACGGAATTAGCTAAAGAGGCTATCAGTTATATTGAAAAGGGATACCGTCGGGTTAAAATGAGGTTAGCCAGAAGTGAAGATTACGATAAGAAAGCCGTACAGGCTGTTCGTAAAGCGATTGGTTTTGATTTTGATATCATGGTCGATACTTCCATGCGCTATTGGCCCGACTTGGCGCAGCGGATGGGCGACTTTTTCAAAGAGCAAGGTGTATTTTGGTATGAAGAACCATTCACACCGGATGATTTGGAGGCATATGCTACTCTGAAACAAAATACTAATGTTGCTATTGCGGCCGGCGAAAATGAATTTGGATTGTCAGGCTTTAGGGAGTTAATTCGGGCCAATGCAGTTGATATTGTACAACCTGATACGGCTCGTTGTGGTGGAATTACTACTACTTGGGAAATAGCCCAAATGGCTCACGAACATGGCCTTGGTGTAGCGACACACTCTTGGAGCGATGCTATTGCTATCGTTTCTAATGCTCACGTAATTTCAGCCATACCTAATGGAATTACTGTCGAAATTGACCAAATGGCCAATCCATTCGTCGAAAATCTGTTGACGGAACCACTGAATATTAAAGATGGTAAGTTGCATCTAACTTCAGAACCGGGATTAGGAATAGAACTAGATATGGATTTAGTTGAACATTATAAAATGAAAGACCCACTCAACGTGCCGCCAGGTGTCTATTCAGATATGATGTTTGGTGTGGGAAATTTCCCCCCTCCTTTTCGATATCATACAAGTAGTACTTGAAGATGTTTGTTTAATGATACCATCAAAAAATAGTATTCTGTGTATCTGTTGGTTGATTACTACGATTGGTTTAGCCAACATATCAGAAGACCCAGCAATTCAAAAAGCAACAAAGTATTACATCGATGGAGATTATCATCAAGCGGTCACTGAATACAAGCGGTTCCTATTTTTTCATCCTGATCACCCACAAAAATCACTCATTTATCTTCAAATGGGAAAGGTTTTTATTCAATTGGCTGACTTTGGGTCTGCTATAGATTTACTTCAGGTAGCTTTTCAACAAACCAATGACGTAACACAAAGATTACAAATTGGTTTTCAGTTAATCCCAGTCTTGATTGCTGAAAATCAAACCGATCGTGCTGTAATTGTTTCTTATCGAGTATTAACTCTAATAGATCGAACTTCCGCAAATGTTAGGTCAGATGATCGAGCTCGAATTTACTTTTTTCTAGGAATTTCCGAACTATACAGACAAAATTGGAAAGCAGCAAAAGCCGCCTTCTTAGTTAGTGATTTGGTCTCTCCAGAAGCAATTACTTTGCTAGATGAGCTCGGTAAAGAAGATGTAAAAAAATCGGCTAGTATGGCGAAATGGTTGTCTACCTTTTGTCCAGGTTTGGGGCAATTTTATGCTGGTGAATGGGCTGATGGAATTAACTCTTTTCTGTTAAATGGGATTATTGCTTCATATGTGAGCCATTTGTTTAGCTCTGGTCGAAGACAGTCAGCTATACTTTTAGGCAGTTCGATACTCTGGCGATACTATAATGGAAATCGCCAAAATGCAGTAAAAGCCGTTGGTCAATATAATACACGGCTGAACGAGAAAAAAATTAATCGTGTATTAGACCAGCTTAGTCTGAAGAAGTAAGAAGAATCAAACTATGAAACGAAATATTAAAATCGGTTTAGTTGGTGTGGGAATGTTCGGTGGTGATGTACATTTACGGACTTATGCTGACTTGGAGCGAAGTGGAATTTCGCCTTGGTTAGGTCGTATTGGTTTCGATCATTTTGCTCCTGAACTCGCAGATGTTGAATTTCAATTAATAGCTCTATCTTCTAGAACAGAATCTTCTGCAATTCGAGCAAAAAACTATTATCTGTCATTGACTGGAAATGCCGTTGACTACTTCCATGGTCGCACACCTTGGGTGGAAATGATAAATAAGTACCCAGACATGGACTTCCTGGCTGTAGCAACGCCTGATCATCTTCATTTTGAACCAACTTGGCATGCTTTGAAAAATGACATCCATGTGGTTTTAGAAAAACCAATGACTTTGCAGATGACAGAAGCTGACAAGATTATCGAACTAGCAAATGAACGGCAACTGGTAGTTGGATTGGATATGCACAAACGGTATGACCCGGATCATTGCAAAATTTTTCAAGACCTAGTACATCAGATGGGAGATCCTATATATGGTCGAGCAGTTCTGGAAGAGCCATTGGAAGTTGCAACAACGACCTTCACATGGGCTAGCAAGAGTGACCCTTTTAGTTATGTCGGTGTTCACTGGACGGATCTATTTATTCATTACCTAAAAACGAAGCCTGCTTCCCTATTTGCTGTTGGCCAAAAGATGAAGTTATTGCAGCAGTACGACATTGATGCTTATGACGCCGTACAGGTTAGCGTAGTTTTTGATAACAAAATGCATATCCAGTTTGTTAATAACTGGATTACGCCAGCCGATTTTGAAGGTCCTGTTAACCAAGAGTCTGAAATTTTGCTTACTAATGGGAAAGTTGAGTCTGACTCACAATATCGAGGGCTTCGATATACCTTAGAGAATGGAGGTAGTCGAACTAGTAATACGCACTTCACGCGAGATATACTGAGGCCTGACAAATCAAAGTCCTACGTTGGTTATGGTAAAGACAGCCTTATCGCTTGTGTATTAGCCATATTACGTCGAAAATTTTATCAAATACCTCTGGTAGAATTGCATTCAACTTTTCCCACCCCGGAAGATGGAAGACTCTCTGTCGCCTTGATTGAAGCCGCTAGAATTGTGCGAGATGCTAATTTCAGCTATTTAAATCAAAATTTAGGTACACCCGTTACTGCTAAGTTTGGTAGTGATGGGATCACTATTCTAGACCCCTACACAACTAACAAACTAATTTATGATCGTCCAATTTAAATAATTAGCTTTACGAATAACCACCCATACCAAGTAACATTCGCTCTTCAAAATCTGCCTGTTGCAAAAAAGAGTTTGTCAATCCACTTTCCGGTTTTGTACCTCCATGTGGAGACTCCCGTAGCCAAGTTGGCGTGTAGCTCAAGATCAACATTCGGCGTTTGCTCCTTAGGGTAGGCTGGGTACGATGCCACAGATTCCCATGAATTAATACAACTCCTCCAGCTTGAATGCCTAATTCGATTTGTCCTTCAACCCACTCGTCGCTCACATTTGGTGGCTCACGATCTAGCCATTTATGTGATCCCGGAACAACGATGACTTGGCCAGTATCATTATTAAGATCGTCTAGATAGATCAAACAATCAATACAATGTGGGTGAGAAAACCAAACGGGCAAAGGTTTTGAAATTACTCGTAAATGTCTATGCCAGGGAGCTTGTTGATGTCGATCTTCACCCGGATAAGTAATTCTAGCACTTAATCCCCGCAAACGCACTAACGGACCCATCATAGCACGAGCAATCGACAACAAAGGTTGAAATTTTAGTAAATCTAAAAAAGCTTGGTCCTTATCCATTAAATGGCGAGGGATAAACCCCCATCCATCTTTACTGGAGAGTGCACGATCTTTACCTTGGCCCTCTCGTTCTTCCAATTGGTCAAGAGCGGATTGTAAACGGCTTAAAGCCTGTCCCTGAAATAATTTCTTTCGAACTAGTATTCCTGTCTGATCAAATTTTATCAATTCTTCTGGAGTAGCATGAACTTCAATGTTCCATAAACGGCCAGTTTCAGTATTTGTACTATGTGTATTTAATATTTCGTATTGGATATTATGCTGTTCCACCATAAATCTCCGTCTATCATATGAATGATAAATAATCACTGAATTAGTGTATCATGTCTTCCCGGTTCTGACGTTATGAGTATCGGATTGGAAAACGGCAACTATTCTGTTAAGCTAGTATAAGTTAATAATTTGCTCTTTTTTACATGAAATTTGGTCATGACTAATCAAGAAATATTGAAAGAATTGGAAAAGTATGATACTCCTTCAATCACTAATGTCGTTGCTACCTACCCAAATAGCCCACTATGCCTAGGTTTATATAACCCATGGACCGTTAACTGGTACACTGATCAGCGAATTAAGTGCATGTACCCAGAACTAGGTCCTAAGGTTGGTTACGCAGTAACTTGTATCTACGGTCTACCTGATCCTAATTTCAACCGATTGTCGTTTATGGATGTAGTCGATGCACTAGATGATTCTCCTCGGCCAACTATTTTGGCTTTACAGCAGAGCTTTCCTCCAGAGGTAGCAGGAAAAGTAGGCTTAGCTGGAGGAAATATGACTTCAGCGATGAAGACTTTGGGCTGCTTAGGATGTATTTCCAATGGTCCATCACGAGATATAGACGAAATCCGACCGATGAAGTTTCAGTACATGATAACTGGTATTACGCCGGGGCATGGAGAGCAAACAGTCCATGCAGTTAATGTTCCAGTGTCAATCTGTGGTATGGACGTTGCGCCAGGAGAAATTATTCATATGGACCAAAATGGTGCAGTCAAGTTTCCCGCTAGCCGCATGGCCAAAGTGTTAGAGAATGTACAAAAGTTAGTAAAAGAAGAAGGAGAATTACAAGAGAAAATTATAAAATCTAATAACAGTATTGAAGTAAGAGCTGCTTTTCGTGGTGAAGAATACAGCGAAAAGTAGTGAAGTCAGAGTAGCCAAACCCACTATTCTTCAATACTAAATTTGGCAATAGCCGAAGTAAGAAAAATCCCCAAAATGACACAACTGGTTGAAGAAACAATTTGAAATAGGCTAGGTCTAAAGTATTGGACGGGGTAATCGGCAGCATCTAGTTCAGTGAGAATAGTTTCGGTGACAATTTGGCCTTTAACCACACTACCCATTTCAGGAGAGAAGGTCTCCTGAAATGGCCATAAACCTATTACTGAACCGAGTAATAAACCGGTTAAGACACCAAGTGTAACTGACTCGTATTTGTCCAGAACTAATCGCAGAAAGTTGCTGACCACAATAATACCGGTACCAACACCAAGACCAACTGGTAAGCCGACCGAAAATCCGATTTGGAGAGCGGAAGTTATATCTCCTGTTTTTAGGGCCAATTTGAAATTATCAATTGCTGATAAAATGGGAACGTACTGCCCAAGAACCAAAAGCAAATAACCTCCGCTAATTCCAGGTAAAATCATGGCACTGGCTCCTGCTATACCAGCTAAGAATAGCATAGTAAACCCTGACCCAACTTTGCTATTACTAGTTGGTGCATGTTGAAAGTAAGCCAATAAGGCCATACACAAGAATCCAATAAAACAATAAGCAAATGTAGACTTTTGCTTATGTTTCAACATCTGCCATACTATAGGCAAACCGCCTAAAGTTAAGCCAATAAACAAACTATACATCAACCACCGGTGACTAATTACTAAGCCTTTTACCAAACCAGCTAGCAACAAAATAGCCAACGCCGCAGTGGTCGATACGGTAGTGAGAATAGAAATGGACGTGAATCGAAAGTTCATCGTCGTGATATCTGAAATAGCATTGATAAAACGTGGATAGATGCCGACTGCTAATAGCATAGTACCTCCACTAATACCGGGTACCAGGTTAGCCAACCCCATCAATAATCCACCGAGAACTGAACGCGCAAAGATCAATATCGAAAATACTTCGGTTGGCTTACTAACAGTATTATTACCGTTGGAGTTCATATCTTAATTAGTGGTATTTATTCCTTCGAAAGTTTATCTCGCAGCCTGTTAATAAAGCGGACATCAATTCGAGCGAGATCAATGACAGTTGAAACTGGCTCACCACCATACTCGCTGTGGAAACTAATCGGTCCAGTGAAGCTAATCCGGCTAAGAGACTGTAGAGTAGCCTCCCAATCAACGAAACCATGTCCCATGTGAACGACTTTACCGCCTCTGTCACCAGGACGACGAGCTAAGTCTTTGAACGAAATAACAGCTAAATGAGATTTAACAATATCAAGTGCCATATCGATGGGTTCACCGACGATCGATAAATGTCCTGTATCAGCAAAGACGCCAACATAAGATGGATCAAATTCTTTAACGAGAGTCATGACTGCAGAAGCATTTAGGCCCATTGTTGTCCCTGAATGGTTATGAATACAAGTACGAACACCTGTTCGTTTCGATAATTTTTGGAACTGATCCAAAACACCACGGAGATGGTCGATTTCCTGCCAGTAATCGATACCGATTGACCATTTCCAATAGCCAATCTTGATATTTTCAACCCCAGCTTCTTGACAAGCTTCGTAAATACGCACGGTTTCGTCAGCTATCGGATCCAGGAAATCACCAGGTGCTGTAACCAAAGGGATCGAAAGATTATTTTGTTCGAACTGTTTTGCTGCTGCTGGTAAAACTCTTAATGCATTATCTGGGTTAACTGGATAACCAGGTCGAACACATAGATCGGCTCCGTTTACACCTACTGATAGCAGAGCTTCAATAATCTGATCTATACCCATACTCTCTAAATGTTTGGTAAACATTATGTACTTCATGATTTTTTCTACTCCTATTCGATGTTCAGCATACGTATATCAAAAAGCTGTCGTATCAATGATTTAATCGAAATAAAACAATCCTTCTTAGGAAGATAGCCAGTTTTTGACTGATTCGGTTTGCTGATAATCAGTTAAGTCAACTTTAATGGGTGTAATGGAGACTCGATTATTTTGAACAGCGTGGATATCTGTATCATCTCCGTGATCATCCGTTGAGCGAACACCACCAATCCAATAATAAGTACGTTCATACCGATCCTCTCGTTTGATTGCTTGAGCCGAATAAAGTCCTCGATCTTGGCGTGTTACAACCATGTCTCGGATTTCAGACAAGTCTGAATTTGGTACATTTACGTTTAATAGAACGTTATCTGGTATTCCGTCAACCAAAATTTTTTTTACTAATTGAGATGCTATTTGGGCTGAGGTTTGGTACCCTTCTAAAGTATCAGGTATCGCTAAGCGAACAGGCTTATTGACGGTCTGGTGGGTTAGTGGTCCTCGCCAAGCAGTTTGTGAGATGGCAAGAGATGGAATATTCAGCAAAACTCCTTTTCTCGCGGCAGCCAAAGTTCCTGAAAAATGAACGTCATGACCCAAGTTCTCACCACGGTTGATACCAGAAATTATTAGTTTAGGTGGCCGTGACAAAATCTCCGCTAGTGCTAAATCTACGCAATCAACTGGCGTCCCATCCACAGCATATACATCATTTGATATCTGCTTAAGGCGTAACGGATTATTGAGTGTAATCGCCATACCAATCGAGCTGCGCTCTCGATCAGGGGCTACTACAACGACTCGGTCTATATCAACTAATGCCTGTTTTAGAGCTAAAATGCCCGGTGCCTGTATACCATCGTCATTAGTAATCAAGATCATGTTCAAATACTTTGCAGACTCCTAATTAGTAGTTTAGTAAACAACCATATCTCACGCCCAGTTCGAATATAGCTAGTTTCATCACCGTAAATTACGGAAATTGGTAAAGCGTGGATGCGAAAACCAAGTAAACCAGCTTTAATCAGCAACTCAGATTCTGTTTCATACCGGACGGTTTCTAGCTTAACTTTTTTCAGTACTGTAGATCGAATCAGACGGAATCCAGATTGAAAATCAGGAACTCTCTGACCACACAATTGACTACCAACAGTTGATACCAACCAGTTGTTTAGCCGGCGGTGAAGAGGCATTGAGGAATTATGAACAGATAATGTTCGACTACCAACCAAAATGTCGATTGGGTTTTTCCGGGAACGGCGACGAAATTCAGATAGAAATCTCGGTAAATCTGCCACATCATGTTGACCGTCAGTATCCATGGTCACCACGATGTCGAATCTATTTGACAAGGCGTAGGAAAATCCCGTTCTGAGTGCCATTCCTTTACCTAAATTATGTTTGTGTTGTAACAAGGTAATGGTTGACGTGTCATTTTGGGGAAGTAAACGAACCTGTTCTGCAGTTTGGTCTGTAGAACCATCGTCAACGACCACGACATCTGATACAACTCGACGAGCAGACTCGATGACGGAAGCTATCATTTTATCTTCGTTGTAAGTGGGCAGTATTAGGCAAGTTCTCATCAAAGTCAATTATACCGAAATCAACGAAGCCCAATTTGCACGAAGCGACGTTTGCCTACTTGTACGATCCGGTTTTTCTCTATACTGATCAGTTGTGCAGGGTCAACAACCTTTTTACCGTCCAGACGAACACCACCTTGAATGACTAATCGTCGAGCTTCACTAGAACTTTTGGATAAACCAGCTAAAGTTAATAATCGACCAACCCAGATTTGACCATCGGTCAATTCTGAATTATCCACAAAAAATGTGGGAATGTCTGTCGGCATTTGCCGATCGCGGTGGATACGATCAAATTCGGCTTCTGCAGATTCTGCTGCTTCGTGATCATGATAAATTGCTACTACTTCACGAGCCAAGCGTTGTTTGATTACTTTCGGATGAATACTTCCTTTACTCAGGCCAGCTATCATTCGAGAGACTTCATCCATTGGTACGTCTGTAGTCAACTCAAAATAGGTTTCCATCAATGAGTCGGGGATCGACATCAACTTGGCGAACATTTCGTTAGCGGGTTCATAGATGCCGACGTAATTACCCAGTGATTTGCTCATTTTTTCCACACCATCTAAACCAACTAACAAAGGCATCAACAATACCACTTGTGGTTCCTGACCATCTGACCGTTGTAGGTCACGCCCCATTAGATTATTGAATTTTTGGTCGGTACCGCCCATTTCCAAATCTGACTTCAAAATCACCGAATCATAGCCCTGACAAATTGGATAGAGTATCTCATGGATACCAATCGATGCATTATTGGTAAATCGTTTAGCAAAATCATCACGTTCAAGAATTCTGGCAACCGTTGTCTGTGCGGATAACTGTATCACCTCTGAAAAATTCATCTTATTAAGCCACTCGCTGTTAAAGACGACGCGAGTTTTTTCGGCGTCCAAAATTTTGCAATACTGATCTTGATAAGTTTGAGCGTTAATCGCAACCTCTTGGCTTGTTAGTTGGGGGCGAGTCTTTGATTTCCCACTCGGGTCTCCTATAGTCGCAGTGAAATCACCAATAATAATGATCACCTCATGGCCTAAATCTTGAAACAAGCGTAACTTTCTCAATACAACTGCGATACCCAGATGAATATCAGGTGCTGTTGGGTCCAGCCCCAATTTTATACGCAATGGTCTTCCTTCATTACTTGCAATTTCTAATTTTTGTTTTAGTTCAGACTCAGATATGATCTCGGAAGTACCTCGCCGGATTAGCGCTATCTGCTGGTCAATGCTTAAATTTCCTAGTTCAATATTTTCTTTGGTTGATGTTTGAGAGCTCAATCGAATATCCTTATTTGGTACTTTAGTCAGTTAATTTCATTGGTGGAAAAATGTGCTCACCAATCACATAGCCTATGCACAGAAAGGGGTCTATTGTTATCAATCGATATTCAGGTTCATAAACTAACTTACAAATTGATGGCTGATCTCAACCAATTAGACAATTTCACCTAGTTATTCTACCATCTTTAGCTTGTGGATAAATCCAAATCGAACCTTTGGTTTCTATTCTTTTTCGTACCTTAGCTTCACAATAGGTTCAGGTCTATTGAAACCTAATCGGATTATATCATCAAAATTCGCTGTTCAATAACTAAGAGTCAGGTAGAGTACTCAATTAACTGTAAGGCAGACAACCCATATTGGGGTTGAAGCAAGAATTAGACTATGAGATAATAGGTGCGTGCGAGTCAGATTAACGAAGCAAAATCACATTCTCTTCCCCGATACTTTCTTCCTTTGAACTACCAACTGCTCCGAAAGTTATTCCTATTGCTCGCTTTACCAATTTGGACTAATCTAATTAGCGTCGCTGAAGCTAAAACAACTAAAATTCAGCGCATCGTTTTGACAGGTAACCGGATATTAACGGATAACGAAATCCGTAAAATCATGAAAACCCAAGTCGGAAAGGACTTTGATAAGACTGAACTTCAAGAAGATTTCGACCGAATAGTTGCTCAATTCTACGAACTTGGCTGCCGATTTGCCCGAATAGATAAAGAGAGACTATTAGTTAAACAATTTGACCGCGGCTTGTACTTGCATATTCATATTGATGAAGGTGTAATTGGAAAAATTACCGTTGAAGGCAATCATAGAACACGAACAGAAGTGATTGTTCGAGAATTAATACTTAAAGTCGGTACGGTTTATTTTTACGATGAAGAACTCGAGAGTGAACGTATTCTGCGACGGAAATCATACTTAAGTGAGGCTGAAATTATTTCAAAATGGCGGCCAGAGGCAATGCAAGTTCATATTCACGTTCGTGTTAATGAAGCCTGGACACTGATTCCAACGCTCGATTTGCCTGCTTTTTCTAAGGAGCAATCAAGTATGCTGGTTCGTTTGTCTGAAAGCAATGTATTTGGCAGTGGAAACGGCTATCAATTTCGATTTCAACAAATACGAGAGGCCCAGCAAAAAACTCGGAATTTACTTAGTGTTGGGTATCAAATCCCTAGGACCTTTGGTACTCACTTAAACACAATTGGCCGATACACTCAAAAAGCAGAAGGTGATTCTTGGATAATTGGGCTTTCATACCCACTTTATTCTTTAAAATCAAAGTGGGGAGCCGATTTTTCTATTTCTGAATCGGTAGACGAATTGTACTGGTATAAAGGAGGTTCTCCTGTGGGTTCGTTTATCCGTAACCGATATCTATATTCAGGTCAGGTCATTCGATCGTTTGGAACCAAAACTAATAAATCTCAGATTGGGTTATGGGCTAATTCTTACACAAGTCGTTACCATGAATCAGAATCAGTATCAGCAAAAAATATATCGTACATACCAGATGATCAGCGACTTGAGTTTGTTGGAATCTCTATGGCTAAACAAAATGCTAGTTTCATTCGTACGCGCCACCTTAATCAAATGGGGCGGATTGAGGATATTCCGCTTGGTTATACCTACGGCACTAAAATTGGCCGTTCTTTAATGTGGTTGGGTTCAAATCGAAGTCAAACACAATTGAGTTTCTTCGCTCAGCATTTCTACAGGAGTTCATATCAACTATATCTAAATAGCCAGTCTGAACTCCTCAGCCAAATTCACAATGGAGTAATCGAAGCCGCAATTCTCATTGTTAGTTTTCGGTTGATTAAGAAGGGTTTCCATAACCAATCACTTGCAATTCAACTGTCAACTAACTCCACTTTTGGAAGTACTTCGAATCGGCAAAATCAAGTCCTGCTGGGTGGATCGAATGGTTTGCGAGGCTACCCTTTACGCCGGTTTGATGGAGATAATAATCTCATCCTTAATATCGAGAGTCGAGGCCTATACTGGGAAAATGATTGGTTAATTCTTGGTTCAATAATATTTTTGGACGTCGGTCATATTTGGACTAAAGGAAACTTTCTTTCCAGCCGAGTAAAGCGAAGCGTAGGAGCTGGCCTACGTTTGAGTAGTCCCAAGCTTAACTATCGTGTTTATCGTCTAGAATTTTCTTATCCGCTAGATTTACCAGGTCGCCAGTCCAAATTTCCCGTCGTCAATTATTCTGTTGGCCATTTGTTTTAATGGATTATCTCAGTAATCTCATGCGCTGAACGAATTGTAGCGTCGTCAGGTCGTTTGAATTATCTGCTTGCTCACTAAAATTAGGGCATGTTAGAATTAGCTGAGTTTATAGCGGATGGTTGTTTTGAAAGATGGTAACATTTCAATCACAAGTTCTGGTTTTGAATGCAAGTTACGAAGCGATTAACGTCTGCAATTTAAGGCGGGCGATAAAGATGATTATCAAGGGGAAAGCCCGCAGCGAAGAAGTCTCCGAGTCTTCTGAGATCCGCGCAGCTAGCCTTAACATCAAGATTCCATTAGTGATTCGGCTTGTGAGTTATGTTCATATCCCCCACTTAGCTATTAAGTTTTCTCGAAAAAATGTTTTCGTGCGGGACCAGTATATGTGTCAGTATTGTGGGGCTAAACCCATTAAACAGTTACTAACTTTAGATCACGTAATGCCAAGGTCTCGAAACGGAAACACTGTTTGGGAGAATATGGTTGTCGCGTGCCTCAAATGTAACAATCAAAAAGGAAATCGGACACCAGTTGAAGCCCAAATGGCCCTCAAGCGCAAACCCAAAGCGCCAACTATCATATCTCATCTACACCCTAATCACCAAAGTTATGATCCTTCCTGGAAGAAGTATCTCTACTTGTAAACAAGTGTTGTATATGTTCAGGTATTTTCTAATACTAGTTTTGCTAGTTAGTTGTGGTTGCTCGATCAAGGCACCAGACGATTATTACCTCTTATTTCGGGGTATGGAGGCTTGGGGGCAGAAGAATCGTTCCAATACCAAACGTACTGTTGGTGACGTTGTTGAACCGCCAGAGAATCAACAACCTTTGGTAGTAGCGTTTGCCATAGGTCAGCAGCCCGCAGGTTTTCTTGGTTTCATTCCCATAGGTCTGCCAGAACCCGTGGAACCAACCGAGAAAGATACTATGACGCTTCTACCTGTGGAAACACCACCTAAAAAAGCCATCGCCATTCAGGATGACGCATTTCGCCAGATCTGCAAAGAAGAAAATATCAAATTGGTCCACTGGAGGCCGAACAATGGGCGACTAAATGGAACTAGTAATGTTGTGCAAATCCATTTTGTTCCGCAGGCATTTTCTGACATTGCGATCCAAAGAGAGTTTCTCTTGTTGACAGCAATCGCTTATGGTTCTCAGCTTGAAAAAAATACTATTGATATAATCAGAGCTATCGCAGAGGACGATTCTGGCTCACCATTGATGATGTTAGAAGGTACAATTAGTGCCTATCAGCAGTACTTCTCTGGCAATATCAGATTGCAAGATTGGCGAAGTCAATTACAAATCAAGGAATACTAGGGATACGCGCTGTAACAATTTCGAAATTCGTGCCTGTAAGGTTAAACCATTGAGACATCACCCAGACAAATTGACTCGGAAATCAGAATTTCAGAGAGGCTACAAACAAGGACGAAAGTACTGGGACCGATACTTTGTTATATATGTCTGTGTTAACCACACATCAACGACTCGCCTTGGTATCACTATGAGTAAAAAAGTTGGCGGTAGTGTCCAGCGTAATAGAGTAAGACGCTTAGTCCGAGAGAGTTATCGTAATTTAAAACCGAAACTACGAACTGGCTTAGACGTGATTGTTATTGGTCGTAGGGTAGCAACAAGCTTAAAATTGCAAAATGCACAATCAGCATTGTTTCACTTGTTTCGTCGGGCAAAAATAGTGACGTGAAAGCAGTTTTGCTAGCAATCATTCATTTTTACCAGCTGCGTGTATCACCTCTTTTGCCTCCTCGGTGCCGTTTCCAGCCAACCTGTTCCCAATACACAGTCGAGGCCATTGAGAAATTCGGCCTCATCAAGGGATTTTGGTTAGCTAGCCTGCGAATTTCCAAATGTCACCCTTTCCATCCAGGTGGATATGATCCGTTAGATTGTAGAGATAAAGTAAGTAAGAATTAAGAGAAAACAGTATAAATATGGAAAAACGTTATATTTTTGCCTTCGTTTTAATCGCCCTAGTGATCGTAGCACAAATGGTGTTTCTGCGCCAGATTGAACCGGAACGCTCCCCCGAAACACCTCCCACCGAAATTACAGGCCAACGGAAAACCTCTACTGACAATCAACCTACAGGTCAAGTTAATTCAAATGATTTGGAGGTTGCGAGAGACATACAGCGTCAATGGGAAATAACGGTTCGAACTAACAAATACGAGATTACCCTCGATCAATCTGCTGTTGCTCTAGAATGGAAGCTAGTCGAGTACTTAGAACGCGGGCAGTCTGACGAGTCTACTGATTCAGTCCTGGTTAACTTAATCCCAGAGGGAGCCAAAAATTGTTTGCAAATAGTTCTTGCTCCCAACACTACAGATGCGATTTTACGAGCCAGTAAAGCACTCGACCTCGCACATTGGCAACTGACTGATAGTTCTAAATTTAACCGGACTGAAGAAGACAAAGAGTCTTATAGCTTAGACCTCAGAGAAAACACATCACCTAGACAAGTAGTATTCAGTACAGAAATACCTCAGCAAGTAAAAATTTGGAAAAAATTTACTTTTTATCCTGACACATATTATGCTGATCTCGAAATCGCATTTCAGAACATATCTCCAACGGGCCAAGCGGTTAGAATTGGTGATGGGCAGTACGATTATAGCCTACGATGGGGGCCGGGCATTTTTGGTGATCGTATCCCTCATGATCAAGCCCCAAGCGAAAAAAATGAAGGTGCTATTGCTTTGAAACCAAGTGAGCCCAGTAAAGTTGAATTTATGAAACGTAAGGAGTTAGGCAATCCAGATAATAGAACTGATGGAGTAAAAGTTATAACTGGAAAAAATGAAAAGCCTGAACCAGTTTTATGGACAGGACTCAACAATCGATATTTCGCGGCTGTACTCATACCGGAAACAAGTCGTGGCGCGCACGCAAAATTGATCGAGTTGGGTGAATTAAACCTGCCAGCTACTGAAAAAAAATCTCAAACCCGACCTGAAGTTGTTGCTTCAACTCAGGCAGCTAGCTTACTCATACCGGAAAGCGATCTGACGGGTGAGAACTTTGATCGATTTCGTATTTTTGTTGGTCCTAAGATTACCAGTTTATTATCAAAAGTGGAGGCTCCCGATAGCACAGAAGAAAAGCCTGAAAAGGTTTACCTTGATGCGATGCTATCTTTTGGTTGGATGGCTCCAGTTGCTCGTTTTCTATTAGGCATTCTAAATCTTTGTCATAAAATAGTCAACAATTATGGCGTGGCCATTATTTTGCTAACATTGATTGTCAAACTTGCAACAGCGCCTTTGACACTGAAAGCTTATCGAGCCAGCTTGGATATGAAAAAAATCCAACCGCAATTAACTTCTTTAAAAGAGAAATATCGGGACAACCCACAAAGATTCAACCAGGAGCAAATGGCTCTCTTTAAAAAGAATAAGGTTAATCCATTCGGTGGATGTTTACCTATGCTACCAAGTATGCCTATCTTTTTTGCGCTCTTTGATTTATTGAGAAATGCTATCGAGTTACGGGGAGCGTCTTTCTGGTGGATTAGCGACCTTACAGCACCAGATGCGATTTATGTTCTGCCGTTCACAATTCCTTTCTTGGGTGAAAACCTGAACCTGCTACCAT
>JACLAC010006844.1_pt1 | contig 44213 bp, 39 predicted proteins | sample 8027881 | NCBI WGS metagenome assembly JACLAC01 (sample SAMN15725517, study PRJNA655200) | protist metagenome | isolation source: fluorescence activated cell sorting (FACS) single amplified genomes of... | place: Spain: Blaines Bay Microbial Observatory, Mediterranean Sea | collected 2016-01-19 | reverse complement strand
ATCCCCCAAACAGCTAAGCGATAAGATAAAAATTCATTTTTATCTTCTTTTTTTTCTGTTACCCGATTAAAAGCAACGTCTAATACTTTTCTGAAGTGTGCTCGCCCAATCCAAATAAAAAATACACAAAGCCCGAAAAACGCACCCAAAGTCTGCTCATTTAAATATGGAAAATTACCCGGTATACCAAATGCTCTGGCCGCAGCCGTCTGATTTCGATACAAGAAGTAAAATACTAAAGTAGAAAATAGAACGTCTAATGGCATTAAAAACATTATACCGATTGCAAATGGATACAGAGCAATTGTAACTGAGCCATAAAAGTTAAGTGGAGATTCGACAAAGTGATAGGATCGACGTGTAATTGGTATCTCGGGTAAGGAAGGTACAAGAGTACTTATGCCATTCAGTAAACCAATGGCACTAGCGATACAAATCCCTAACCAAAGTTTTTTATTGGTAAAAATACTATCCTCAGTTTTTGCCATGGCCAGAGGAAGTTGAATAATGGGAAAAGTTAGCCGCTCAAGGTTGCTCCATTGGCGATACAGAATAGTATTCAAACAAAGAAACATTAAAGATAATAAAAAGAATAATAAAATCCAATTTAAAACAACGGGCAACCAAGTTTGTAAGTGTAAAGGAATGTAAAGGCTTGATTCTCCCATATAGTAGCCTTTTAATACCGTCCGATTAGAAACTGTTAGCCAAGTTGGAAGGTGGTGCCCAAATAGTTCTGCCCATTCATTTTCATCAGTAGCAAACCAATTTCCATGGCCTAAAAGGGACAGTACTGCTTGTAAGACATCACACCCAGCAAGGGATGTTGCTAAACTGAGCATGACATATAACAACAATAATTCCTCGGTTTGCAAGAAATTACTAATTGGTAAATCGATAATCCGACAAAGATAGTTGAATACTTTGTTAATGATTAACAACAACAATAAAATGAAAATAACATTAGATAATGGAACTACCCATGTGGGAAAGGTATATCGCACCAATTCCATCTGAAACAGAAAATAAGAGCTGATAGGCGTGATTAAAAGAAAAACTATTACCAATCTGATGATTTGGGGTTTTTGAGATTGTTCGGATGATATTGGGAGAGATCGAGAACTTATCATAATATCTAAGAATTGATATCCAAATTCAAAACCACTGTTTTTGATTTATCCAGTTAATTAGTATGGAACAAACGTATCTAGATTGACCTCATTTTTGTCATAGCTAGTTTTTTGGCTGAAAGTCGGAATCTAATTTTGGGAATTCTCTGCAATATACTTCCCACTGAGTGTTTCGAACTTCAATTAGTGTAGATGGGCAATCATCAGCCCCTCGATGGTACTAATAATCTCCAATCTCTATTCCTACTATCAATCAAATTTGCATAGGCTGAGGCATAAAATCTAAATCTAAACTCATACTATTGCTCCTAAATCGATATCGGTTTAGATATATGTTGATTAGTTTCAATCGTAAGTTCGCTTAGATGTCGGACATTGAAAAATCATTATCTCGTAAGAAAAAGAGTAAAGCAGAAGTAGAACCAAAAGTCAATTAGTTGTCCTAAATCACGTTTGTACTTTAGTTTTAGTTTGTATTTCCATTAATTCAACTCCATCAGAAAGATAGACGAATAATTTAGAAAAATCTTTTTCCTCAAACTAATGATTTGTCGATTGTTTTTTTTGTATTATAAATTGCAACTTTACTATGAGCGACGCATGAAAGTAAATGTTCTTCAGTTCTTTACAAAACACGAAAACTATGACAGTATTGGTTGGTTCCGTTCTGGTGTAATAACGGTCTTTCGGCCTATTATCTTTGTGGTTTATTCCAGTTTATCAGATTGAATTAGATACTCCTTATGACCGGCATGGATCTGAGGGTTTATTTTTGGTCTACGAAATTGAAGAGATTACAAGCCCTTATTAATATTTAGTAGAAATATAAAATCGATCAATGAGGTTATTGAGGTTTTTCAATGAGATATTTATCACCCGGAAACAGTTGTCGACTTGATTGGAGATTACTTTGGCTATGGGTACTTTGCTTTGTTTCACCCCATCTGATAGCACAAAATTTAGGTGAATTACTCGAATTACAGGAATCTGATAACCAGGCTTCACAAAATGACATAATTTGGGTTTTCACTTTAATCGATGGGACCGAAATCGTTGGACGTATTAGTAATCAAGATACTACTAACGTAGATATTAAGCAACTAAACGGGGAAACAAGATCTATTTTCATCGCCGATATCGCCGAAAGACGTAGAATGGACGAGTTGAAAATTGTAGATGGAGAACGTTGGGTATCCAATCCCAACCGAACACGGCACCTCTGGTCTCCATCTTCTATGCCACTGAAAAAAGGAGAGTCATATCTTTCTCAGAAAGAGCTGATTTTTACTTCTTATGCAGTTGGTCTCACAAATAATGTAGCAGTATTAGTTGGTTCCATGACACCATTACTTCTGGCTGGTGGTGATGGGGTCAACCTGATTGGTGGTATTAAGTTTGCAACTAAGTTGACGTCTGGCTTCTATCTTTCCGGTGGTGGCGAAATGATTACATTCCCCGGATTGGGCGGTTTAGCTTTACCTTACCTTGGATTTAGCGTCGGTGAGCCAGATTTACAACTTTCGTTCAATATGGGTCAACCTTTTGCCTTCGATGCGGAGTCCGTTGCAGGTGATTTGGAGGCTATGATTTCTATATGTGGTATGTGGAGGTTCGCCGCAAATCTCGGATTTGTCAGTGAAAATATCTTTTTACCAGGCATTTCCACTGACGATGTAGGCTGGGGTGTACTAAGCTTACACGGAATTGCTTGGCGGTGGATTGGAAAGAGTGTCGCATTTGATCTAGGTTTTGTTATGCCAGGAGGAGTCCCATTACCTATTCCTTGGTTTGATTGTACATGGCATTTTAAATAGTATTCCGTTGGCCAATAAGTCTTTTGTAGCAGGAGACTGTCATCTAAAGACGTCAACTATTGGGAGCAACTAGTAGCCAGACGGGATATTACCAGCCTAAGGAGGAAGATGCCCCCTTACGCCAATGGTTGACAGATAACAGTAGTGAAGTTGCTTAGTTGAGGGCCAGATGATCGATGGTATAATCATATAAAGAAAAGTTTGATGGATAACCGTTACAAAATCTGAGTTGGAATATCCCATTTCAGTTCGCGATATAATTTTTGTTTGCCGTAGTTATTCAGATTACAGATGGAAATTAATAGCTACTGACAAGATCTTAATAAAGCATGATAGACCCCAAATTACTAAAACTCAACTTTACTCCTCATCTTCTAACAGATAAACAAAAATTTAAATTAGATAATTTAGGCTATTTGATACTGCCTAATATAATCGATTCTCCATGGCGACGGAAATTGTGTCAAGCTTTCGAAAATATTATACATTTGGAAGGAAAAGACGCTGGGCAAGAGGCTGGACAAATGACGGGAGTACGTCGATTAGCAGATTTGGTGAACAAAGGGTCGGTATTTGACTCAATCTATATTCAACCACTTTTACTAACATGCGTAGCATACATATTAAAACAACCTTTTAAAATTTATTCTCTAAACGGACACGATCCCCTTCCGGGTCAAGGCCAACAAGCTCTTCATTCAGATGGAAGTAAATCTGTTGGTCCACCAGTACAACATCAGTTAGTAAATTCAATGTGGATGCTCGACGATTTCACTACAAATAATGGTGCGACTAGGGTTATTCCTGGTTCACACCTGGAATTTCGGCCTATTAATGAACTAGTAAACGACCCAATGGGCACACATCCCAAGGAAATTACGTTATCTGCGCCAGCTGGGTCAGTAGCCATTTTTAATGGAAGTATTTGGCACAGCTGCACAAAAAACAATTCCTTACAGGCCCGTCGAGCTTTACACTGTGCCTTCTCATTACGCCATATGGTTCAGCAAACAGATCAAAGATCTCACTTGAGGTTAGAAACTGACACTCGTCTTTCCCCATTGAGTCGTTACATATTAGATGTGTAAGGATATTAAGGATAAGAAATGGGGCTGAATAAAGTGGACAGATCTTAAAGTAAAGAATTTAATTGTCGTAAAACCAAGAAGAAACCAATGTATCTATTTCTTAGTTCTAGTCTTTAGTAAAGAAAGAGTTGTATTTTGGGTTAAATACAGAACAATTTAAGTCGTGTTCCATTTACTACAGTCGCTTATTATATTACCTAGTATGTTTTTAGATTACTTCATCTTGTAACGAATATTTATCAAAAACCGATTTTACTAGTGAAACGTATCCAAAATGTTGAATCTTACTGCTCTATTTAGGCCTAAAGGTATGTCTTATCGTCAAAACAGAGAGAAGATTGGTGGAGATAAGTCATAACTTGACGGCATTATGATCTATTTATATAATCCCAGTATGTTGTTGTATTAATTAAAAAATAATTTTGTGAGAAGAAATGACAAAATCCTTGCCACTAATAGCTTATCAGCACAGCCAAGAACAAATTGAGGCAGTCGAACGGGATGGTTTCGTTTATCTTCCCAATGTTCTCAACGATGAGGAAATCGAGACCTTAAAGCAGTTGATGTCGGATTTAGAAGCTGTCCCTCAAAATTTGGATACACATACCTGTCCAGAAAAGGGTGATAAGTTTTTGAATAAGATTATTAATAATTCTTTTAATAGACACGAACATTTTTTGCAATTTTTAGATAAAACACCAGTTATAGATATTGCTGAAGGTCTTCATGGCGAAGATTGCCACTGCATAGGAATGCAATCCTGGATCACTGGTCCAGGTCGACCAGACCAAGCATTGCATACGGATTGGTTGCCCTTGTCGCTTCCTTCAGACATACTGGAAGATCCACGAGTCAAGGTTCCTGTTTTTATTACTACGGCTCATTATTATCTGAATGACATGTATGAAGAATTAGGGCCAACCAAATTCGTACCGGGTTCGCATTTTTCAGGCCGAAGTCCAGAAGGTGACACTTATTGGAAGGAACGTGGTGAAGAAAGCATCTTGTGCCGCGCTGGAGACGTTGTCATTTTTCGCTCAGAAGTATGGCATAGGGGAAGTGCAAACAAAAGTGACGAGTCAAGATATTTGCTACAAGTTCACTATTCCAAACGCATGATAACACAAAAATATCCTCCCTATTTCGGGCAATTCCGTTTTGACACTTCAATTGTTAGAGAGTGTAATCCTCGGCAAAGAAGATTATTGGGAGACCATAAACCAAGCAACTATGATTGATACAAACGATTGAGCTTCATTTCCATCGACGATCTACCCAAAGAGTAAAAATATCGAAGAATATAATTAAGTTACATGATTATAGTCGAACGTGCTGGCTACCCAGAACAGATTACAGGAGATATCGACGATGTTAGCGACTGAAGAAAATTAAAACAGGCCATCCCAGAAATCGATTAGTAAGTTTCTTTTACCAGACCCCAGTTAGTAGCGAGTTTGTTTTTCGGTTCAATCGATAAAGTTGAAGCTAGCCCGTTGTTCATGATTAATCGGATTTGTTTCTCGGTCAGTGCAACGCTAAAAATGGCTACCTCGTCGAATGAACCATGCATGAACTGATGATGAGCTAAAAAATCTCCCATCACGACTTCTTGTGCCTTTTCATCTGTGTCCATCGCATTGGCTGCACCAGACTTTCCGTTCAACTTTCCGTCAACGTAGATGTCGTGATCTTGTACATCTTTGGCTCCTTTGGGAAATACAACAGCGTGGTGGTGCCATTTACCGTCACAAACATCGACATCTCCCCAATTATTACCACCTGCATTTTCAATACGAAGCCAGCATTGGGCTCCCGCCACGTGTGCTCGAACGTAGTACTTTTTGGTTACTTCGTCAGGGCCCCACTTGACCCAAGAATGTTCACGTGCACTGTCACTCTTAAACCAATACAGAACTGTTCTTGGGTCTTTCCCACCGATTCCATGATATCCCTTGACTATTAGATTGTCATCTTTTCCATCGTACACTAACCCTTGGCCAAATTTTCCTGGCCCGTACTTAACCCCACCTTCTAAAGACCCATTTCTTTTGTTGTGAGACTCGTCCTTTGCTAATTTACCTTTCCCTTCCTCAAACAGATACGCAACTTCTATTGTTTTAATATCAATAACCGCTGAGTAGACCGAATCAAAGGGAAACAAGCAAATACTAGCAATTACTAGGTGGTAGGCAATCTTTTTCATAATTCGTTCTCTTTTTTACCAGGATTTCAGGCCAGAAAATTAATAACGAGCCCTAATAATCCCCCAATGAGTAGGTAGTTTGTCATGTGATTCAACAGCCGTTGAGTTGCCATTTAGTGCAGACGCTAAACCGTTTTGAACCACTAATTGGATCTGCTTAGTAGTCAAGCCCACGTTAAAGATAGCAACTTCATCGAAAGACCCGTGCATGAAGGCATGATGAGCCAAGAAATCCCCCATTACGACTTCTTGTGTTTTGATGTCCGTATTCATGACGTTGGCTTTACCAAACTTCTGATTTAGTTTACCATCAACATATAAATCGTGATCTTGTACGTCTTTAGCTCCTTGGTGAAATACAACGGCATGATGGTGCCATTTACCATCACAAACATCGACATCCCCCCAATTATTACCACCTGCATTTTCAATTCTCAAATAGCATTTATCTTCGTCTACATGCGCTCGGATATAGTACTTTTTAGTTACTTCGTCAGGTCCCCACTTCACCCAAGAATGCTCACGCGTACTTTCACTTTTGAACCAATACAAAATGGTCCGAGCCTTGGTACCTTCAATACCATTATAGCCTTTGACAATCAGGTTATCATCCTTTCCATCATAGACCAAACCTGTACCAAATTTTCCTGGTCCATATTGAACACCACCGACTAAAGTAGCATGTCTTTTGTTGGGCGATATATCTTCAGCTGTCTTACCTTTTCCTTCTTCAAATAGGTAGGCAATTTCTAACGTTTTCATTTCTAGTTTAGAAGACGTAATTCCATTTGGAGTGCCAGTCGACAGACTGAAACTACTAATAGACAGACTTAAGATCAGAAAATATGATAAAAACCCACGCATTCTTTTAGCTCCTTTCGTATGAGACTTCTCATTAATCGAATTGAGTGCCTTTTTTTTAACTCAAAAGATGAGGAAAAGTAGCAGAAAAGTAACGGTTTGTCAATGAACAAAAATTTAAAGCCCAGAGCCAACAGATCAAAAATCGTAAAAAAAGAGAAACCCATGTACTCTTCTCTACGGGATCCTCATAATATCTGCACAGACGTTATTGAGAATTAGTCACAGTAGAGCGCACATTATTCAAAAATGATTCTATTTGAGCACAACCCCTAGGAGAAGTAATCCGATTTTTAATTTTGCTCAAACCAAAATCAAGTCAATAATGGAATCTCACCATCCCCCGTGCTTTCGCCTTCTAACAACCAACTCAGATTAAAGCGGGCTATTTTCGATCCTTGACTTTCAAAATGGAGATATATCCATCCTTCTGTAGCTGTGTTTGGATAACCTACATCTATGGAGGAATAGGCAAAATCACCTTCGTAAACTAGTCTTTTTATTGGCCATGTTACGCCGCCGTCAAAACTAACCCAGGCAGTTCCATGTGTTCGGCTTTCTTCACTGTCACAGTTACTATAGACCAAAATATCCTGATCCTTCAGTCGTAACCTAGACAATCCACCCATACAGCCATAGTTGCTATTTTGAGCGCCATCGGGGAGGGTTTTGCAGATTTTAGTTTCGCTCCAGGTCATTCCACCATCATTACTCCATCCAGCCCAGCGTCGTCGCGGATTTTTACCTTCCGGAGCCCAGTGACGACGCGAGTTATAATATACTCGACCATCAGATAACTCAACGACGGCAGCTTCTCCTGTACCATATTCAGGGAATGGATCACTGACGTGCCATGTTTGGCCTCCATCATCACTGAAAATCGCATTGGTGAAATGGGTCGGCCACAGGCTCTCTGGACGGTTGCCTTCACCATAAAATCGAGTTGGCCTGAGTAGACGCCCCTTATATTTACTATGCTGTAAAGTAATCCCATGTTCATTCATATGCATGGATGGTTGTTTCCCACTACTATCCGTACCGATTTTTACTTTGTGTTCTTTCCATGTTTTGCCATCATCTTTACTCTGGTAGACAAGCAAAGGAGCAGGGGGATGGCTTTCTTCGACAAAAATAAAAATTTCACCGTTTACTTCATTTACAGTCGTACCGCCGCCATGAAATCCAGATTTGGAAATGACGATTTCATTACTCCAATTTTCTCCTCCATCTTCGCTCCTGCGCACACGAATATTGGGACGCCCCCAACTGGCTAAAACTGTACCGGCAGGAGTTACAATCACATTCGGAAATCGTTCATCGTTAAAAAATTGCTGAATTTTCATTTCTGCTGGGCTTAGAAAAGCCTTAATTTCATTATGATCTGACTGCGTAGAAAGAGTTGATAAAACGGAACCTAATATCACTATAATATCCTCTATGTTTTTCTATGTACTGATCTAATCAGAATATACAACACATCTATGGTTATCTTCACAAACTATCACATAGAATATTGGATGTAAAGCTGTCTATCCATTAATCAAGTATCTAATCAAGGTTAACGGCTATTCTTATGAAAATCAGGCTATTCCAACAATGATTCCACGCTTCAAAACTTGCTAAAGTAAACATCCCAAAAACTATTTCTATATTCAGTGCTTTACGTGGTACAACATTACTTCTCAAGAATTACAATCGTAAATTCAATCAGATGAACTAAAAAATAAATTCCCTAGTTACCAATAAAAGAGAACTGTATGACCAAAAAGACATTATTCTTTTCCATTATCATAATTTTATTTTCAATTGCTACTTTCGCATCTATTGACGAAATCGTTATCTTCAATCAAAATTCCCAATGGATTACTCCAGATGGGATAAAACACGCAAGTGAATACATATTAAAAAATGTCAAATCAGCAAGAAATGTTAAAGTACTTAATAAGCTAGAAATTGAAGAATTTGTCATGAGAACACATCAAGATAACACGACTGATGCAATAATTTTATTTGGTTATCTTCCCGAAACATTATACGAACCTGGTAACATCCAAAAAGATAATTCCTTAATTGAAAAATTTATTAGAGGTGGAAACATTATTATTAATACTGGTGATTATATTTTTTACGTTACGTTGGGTGGCGGCAAAAACGGGGCCAACGGTCTAAAAAATATAACCAATAGTGATTTTGATTGTTGGACTCACCCTTATAATTGTATTTACGAACCAACCTCTGCTGGCAAGAAATACATTCCTAGTTTGCCACCTCAGTTTACTGGTAAAAGACCTATAAAAAGAGATCAAGTCGAGACAGATAATAACTGGGAAATTGAAATTGTTTTTGGAGTAGCTACTGACCCTAGATCTCCGGTTGATCAACACCTTGTCCCGTCGTCATAAGAAATACTGAACATGGAGGGCGGTTTGTTATTGTCAGACAAGGGCTCCCATTTGCAAACGACATGGGCCCAGCCCTAGACAGGGGGCCTGTTATCAGCGAAATAATTAACAATTATTTCGGCTCAGTAGTTAGTAAAGCAACGCAAGTCGGCCTAGATGAAAAATTGGCAAATATCAAAGCAGTCCAAGGGCAATAAATTTACCTTCCGATGTGAGAACGGGGGGCAGAAATTTATCAATGCTTAGGCCTTTTTTCATTGTTCACCGAGCTATTCAAAAAATGCTTCTGTGTGCGGTCGAACAGCAATTTCAAAGGCCCAACTACTTTTAGGCTGTTGAATCAGGTGCCAATAACTCTCCGCTATATCATCAGGGGACATAAGTAATTCATCTTCAGCGAGTACATAATTCTGCCTAACTCTAGGGGTGTCTATAATTCCGTCAATAATGACGTGGGCAACATGGATACCTTGTGGCCACAATTCTCGAGCCATCGCATCTGCTAATCCTCTTCGAGCAAACTGGCTACTACTAAAATCAACGGCCCCTTTCCGCCCTCTCACAGCTGAAGTTGAACCAGAGAAAATTATGTGACCATTATTATTGGCTAACATGTCTGGGATCACTTGTTGGCTGCACAGTAATGCACTCAATGTCGATGTTCGCCAAGTCTGTTCAAAATCTGCGGCAGAAATCTTCATAGTAGATTGCCAAAACGAGAGGCCAGCATGGTTAATTAATACATCGACAGACCCAACCGTATTCTTATAGTGTTGAAAAGCAGAAGTAATTTGGTTCGGATCTGTCAAATCGGCTGGTAAAGCGATAGCGGTTTGCCCGTTCTGTGATAGTTCATCTGCCAATTGGTTTAGGTAATTTTCATTACGGGCTAGTAGACCAACTGTACAGCCCTCACGGATGAAAAGTTTAGCTAAAGCTAAGCCCAACCCTGGACCAACCCCAGCAATAAGTACTCTACTTGGTCTACTTTTCATAAATAAAACTCCTTATTTAAATTAATTGCCCTACCCTATAATAAATTAGTTCGGAGGGTTGGACTAGTAGTAATCTAACTAATTTAATTGTTAAAGCGAAATACGATGTCAGATAATCAGCATTATTAGATATTGTACTTCGTCGATTTGCCCTTTGCCCATCCTATGGAGTAGCAAAGGGCAATCCTGACACACATCGGAACCCATGGTAAATGCCTCTATTAAGTGGGTTCCGGTTGTTACGATCAGCCACCCGCAGGATAGGAGAAATATCGGCCCAAGATCCGCCGCGCAAAACCTTGTAGTATTGATCTCTGTCATACCAATCTTGACACCACTCCAAGACATTACCCGCCATGTCGTACAGACCATATCCATTGGCAGAATAACTACCTACTGCTATCGGTTTCCCAATATTAGCTCCATAGTAGTTAGCCCGACTTGAATTCGGCTGTTGATCACCCCAAGGGTACTTTTTGCCTATCAACCCGCCGCGTGCGGCCCACTCCCATTCTTTCTCAGTTGGTATCCGTTTACCCGACCATTTAGCGTAGGCTACCGCATCGTTCCAACTGACCCCTACTACTGGCTGATTAGATTGATTATATTTTGAATTATCCCAATAGATAGGCTCCCGGTGACCTGTGGCCTGTATAAACTCTCGGTATTGAGCGTTGGTCACCTCGTATTTATCCATATAGAAGGATGGAATAGAAGACGGTGATGGAATCAGCACCATGCCTTCATATAGGTCGATTAGTTTCTGGTTGACGATCTTAAATTTAGTTCTATCGTAATTGACCTTAAACTCGACTAAATCTTCTTTTCCAACAACCAACATGACTGTTTTACTTTCAGGATGAGTTTCCAACCCTTTGATCCTTGACAACCCAACTCGGTAAGAGTCTGGAGGAAGACTTAATGTCAAAGGCGTTTGTCCAATATTTTTATCATTAATCCGTACAGCTAATCCTGATGGATCTGATACTACACCGAGGACGGCAGGCTGTGGAAATTCAACATCAAGAGACAGGTCTACCCCATGCTCCAACGTTATTGTTTTTTTCTTGCTTGGTTGGTAATAGCCATTATTCACCCGATAGGTCTTATTAACTTCTATTTGATGCTGGCCCAAGCTAAGGCTCCCACTATAGGGGGTAAGACCAATATACCTTCCATCTATAATAACCCTAGCTGAACTCGGCGTTGATTTGACAGTCAGTTGAGGTAGAGGATGAGAAAACTGAAGATTCTGCACTAAATCTTCAACCAAAACTGATTTGATATCTGAAGTTTGATTTTCGACCTCTAGCTCAACTTTAACCCGGATCTTAACTGTTCCGTTTTCTACTGATTTTTTAAACTGCTTGGCATAACTTAATGGTACTTTCAAGGGGCAATCAAATACCTGCACCTGACGACTATCCTTAGCTGATAAAATCGCATCAGTAAAGATCTGATTCTCAGGGTCATATCGGCCTAAATCCAAGACCACTCGGGTTTCATCTAAAACGACGTCTCTATTAATCAAAGCCAAAGCATCCTGATAGCCTTGACACCTTAACTCGATCTCACTATCGATAGTAGACATAATCTCGTCAACTTCCCGTTGATACTGTTGTTCTCTTTTCTTATCATCTTGTCTCGATTGATTCAACCGTTTCTGATACATAGACTTGGTTTCAAACTCGCCTTGTGGATTCACTTGGCTCTTCTGGGGCTTAGGGATAGCCCCGATCTGATGGTTGATCTCGGATCTAACTTCGAGGCCAACCTCATTGATTTTATCTTGCAACTCTTTAGCCTTTTGCAACAACTGACCAATATCTGTCGATTCTAGCTGCTGGGCTTGCAGTTTCTGTCGTTCAGCTTCCAATTGTTGCTTCTTGCGTTCAATCTCGGCTTGTTCCCGCCTAACTTTCTCTCTAGTGAATTCTTGTTTAATTGATTGTTCCCTTTGTTGACGAACTGATTCCTCTCTTTCTTGGCGCACGGTCTCTTCTCGTTGTCGCTCTAGTACTTCTGCAGCTTTGGCTTGGCGAACTTTCTCCTGTAACTCAGTTTTTCGTTGTATGGCCTCGACTTGACTTAAATCCCCATCATCCTTCTGGACTTGATCCAGCAGCAGCTTGGTTTCGGCCAACTCAGACTCCAGTCGACTCAGTTCAGCTTTAACCGCAGCTAACCTATTCTCTACTAATATCAGCTTAGCCCCTCCACTCTGATCTAACCAAGGCGTCTGTTTCTTATTACGGTAGGTCTTAGCCCAATCCATCACTTTATTCTGAGTATACTCGGCCAAATCAGTAACTGTTACTTGACCTTGACCATTCGTAGCGTGACCATTCATCCCTTGCAACAAGTAATAACTAAATACCCCATGTCCTTTTTCTGACCATTCATAAGCTCGTTCACCTACATTACAAGCATAAAGAGTAGCACTAACATTAGGTTGACTATTACCGCTATTACGTCTGATCTTAAAACCTTTAGAGAACTCATCCGTCAAGACATTATCTTCGCCACTACGACTTGCCTCAGGGTTATAACGACAGGCATCGATCACCGTTAATAGTTGCTGAGCTTTGACCAATGATAAGATCTTACTAACCCGGTCTAAAGGGACCCCACTCATTTCCAAGGTGTCTTGAGTAGTAGTATCGCTGTTAGCAGCTAACAAGAAGGAATTACCATCATTGACAATGCAATGGCCTGAGAAGTAAAAAACTAAAGTGTCTGATGATTTAACCTGTTTGGCCAAAATGCTTAATCGCTTAACAATATTGATATTAGTTGGTTCCATCTGACCTTCCATACCATCTGTCATCAGGAAAATATTATTTTTCTTGAAACTAGCTACGTTGATCAGAGTATCACGAAAAGCGACTACGTCAGCAACACAGTATCGTAGTGGGCTAATATCATTGGGATAATCATTAATTCCAACTAACAGCGCGTATTTCTCAGCCACAACCAGAGTAGAAGCCAATAGAAAAAACAGTAAACACAACCTTCTTGTCATTATCTCAATTAACCCCTCGTATTTTATACCTGGTTAACAGGAATATTATATTAAAAGTAGAGATATAAAACGAAACCCGAATCAGCAAACCATCTAAATGGAAAAGCTTTATTTAATTAAAAAACATCCTGATATTATCTCAGATTACATCTTCGATCCTTGGTGTTAAGGAAACTACTAGAATTAGACACCTCAACCTTGAATTGAACCCCATCTGTTTTACTTTTTAAATATCGACAAAATAACAATCTATCAATAGAAAAAATCGAAACAAATGTATCAATCTTACTATCGGAAATGGGACTCTAGTATCCCATTTGATTTGGGGGTGGAACAAGATTTACAGCAAAAAAACATTATTATCCCGTAATTGATTTTAAATTTGGTTGGTGACCAAAACGCACGAGTATTGATTCTGAATTTGGAACAAACTGTGGCCTAAACCATTGATATACAGGCTAATTTTCAGTAAATTTAGAATAGTTTCCTCTTATCAGTGGAGATTGATAAGAGGAGCCATAATGTCTAGTCGGATGTTAGATGATTCAAAGACTTGTTTTTGATATTTTTGAAACAAAAACAAGTCGCCCGCATATTTAGGGGCATTCAGCGGTGGGGGCAGGTTTTGAAGTTTGCGGCTAAAATCATAGGACTAATACTAAAGGAATTTAAAAAGGTTATAAAATTCCTTTAGTATTAGTTGAGGAACAAATCATTTCATCTGGTCTTAAAACTGAGAAGATCGGTCTTTGGGGTCCGATCTTCTCAGTTTTAAGATAACGACTTATCCCTCTTACCTACAAATGAGTGAAAACAAAGCGGAAAAAAGAAAATTATACTAATTCAAAAAGTATAAAAAATTAGATTACTTCTTTATTTTTGGGTCTTAAGATATCCCCAGGTTAAGGAAGCTTTACCATTGGCTTTGACAGGAGCACTAGGTCCATCAGGACCATAAACAATGACACTGTCGTATCTGGCTTCGGTACTCCAGGTAGCAAGCCCGATTCGGCCCATTCCATCTTGAGTGTCATCTTCAACTTTTGCTACCTCTTTGTCGTTTAATATGACTGTATAATCTTTCGGGGTGTTGACAATTTTGATATCATACCAAGTTTTAGCCTTGATTATGTCCTTACTATCTGCGCCTGCTTTCCCCCCCCAAGATTCAACTTTAGATCGAGTATTACCCCAACCACCTAGATTCCACCAATATTCCAAAGACGGCTTCTGTTTTTGCATACGCGGTGGGTGCTTTTTCAGAGGCTTACCCCTTGCTTCCATCATCCCGCGACAACGAAACATAATTAGAAATCCTTCTCCTCCACCAATCTTATTACCTTTAACTTCAAAAGTATAATTGTTCCATTCTTCTTTCCAGTATTCGTCAGAAACTAGACTCATACTGTTTGGTTCTCCTCCTAATTGTTGATATTCTTTATTCTTAAGTTCCCATTCTCCAAAGAGTGGCGTCCATTTTTTCCCCGACTCCTTTGGGTTATCAAAGTTATCCTCGAAGTAAGTTTGCGGTACCGTACTGTTGACAAAACCGAAAAACATTCCCAATAAAATCAATCTTGCGACCATTCGCATTACTTCACCTCACACGTTTTAGTAAATTTAACTTACCTAACTAAGTTGAGCCCATAATGCAAGAAAAAAAAAACGTTGTCAAGTCTTTTTCAACAACCGAAAACTGAGAGGTAATTTGATAGAATTACTACCCACTGACAAGAAGAACTCATGCGTATAATAGCCAGATTTTTGAACTGATTAAAGTTATCTTTATCTGATAAACGATCTTTACTAACTGTAAAAGTTATTAGTCGGTACTAGAGCCGATGGGTCTTTCGTAGACATTACTTTGCAATACATCTATCACTAACTTGAAATGTATGAACTGGAAGAATTTAATTCAGTTCATACCTCGCAATCAAACCAGAGTAATTTGAATTTATCTAGTCTCTTAAAGGATGACTTTTTCTATCAAGATATTCCTTATTGTATAGTTTCATCCAGTTTCTATTGAGACTTATTCACCATTCTTGGTACCGATAAGTATTCCCAGTGAAAAATCATCCAGATTTGATCGGGAAATGTATCACGTAGGTTTATTTCAAAAAATTCAAATTGATATCTTTTTAACGCTGGAACACAATCATGGAAAATTAATGGCATATTAGTAGTTGACTGAAATTCCGTTTGATTGCAAATGATTTATAGTGCTAATAGAACTAAGAGAAGAGAATGAATTGTCTTCTATGCTTATCCAAGCTAGGTTGTTCAATCCCAATAAAGGGCTAATATCCTTAATTTGGTTACAACCCAGATTTAAGTGAGTTAGATTATCCAAATAGGATAATGGCTTGATATTGCTGATCTGGTTCTCATACAAATACAACCAAGTCAGTTCATTTAACTCAGACAAGGCTGTTATATCCTTAATTTGGTTACTACCCAAGTATAAGTGAGTTAGATTATCCAAATAGGATAATGGCTTGATATTACTGATCTGGTTCTCATGCAAATAAAGATGTATCAGGCTAGTTAATTCAGATAAGGGACTAATATCGCTGATCTGATTATGTGACATCTCCAAGACTATGAGTTTATCCAAATTAGAGATTGGACTGATGTCCCAAACCTCATTACCACTTATGTTTAGTTTGGTTATGTTGGAACAATGTTGTATACCTGTTAGGTCTTGGATGTTTGAATTTGAGACATCAAGGGTTTGTCTCAATCCATCTAAATCCGTGTCGGTAATCACTTCACCTGAATCCTTACCCAGAATATTCTTTAGCTTGATTAGTAAACCACGATCTGGAATTTTGATTGCTACTGGATCTGGCAATGAATCATGCTGAATATCCACACCGTTTTCTTGCAATTTCTGTATAATTGATCTACTGGTAGCAGTTAATGAGTTACCTTCCAGATTCAACCAATCTAGGCTGTTAAGCTTAGACAAAGAACTAATACTACTGATTTGGTTATTATAAAGATTTAACCAAGCCAGGTTGTTTAGTTCGGACAATGGACTAATGTTCTGGATCTGGTTGTTATAAAGGTACAATATTTCCAAGTTAATCAGTTTAGACAATGGACTAATGTCCTGGATCTGGTTGTTGAACAGGTTTAAATTTTCCAATCTGGTTAAATCGGATAGTGGTCTCAAATCACTAATCTGGTTGTTAAACAGGTTTAAATTTTCCAATCTGGTTAAATCAGATAGTGGTCTCAAATCACTAATCTGGTTGTTAAACATATTTAACTTTTCTAATTTATGCAAATTGGATATCGATTCGATCTCGCTAATCTGGTTGTTGTAAAGATATAACTCAGTCAAATTGTTTAAAGCAGTCAAAGGAGTAAGATCGCTTATTTGATTGCTATGCAAGCTTAGTTTGATCAACTTATCCAGCCTAGATAATGGCTTAATATTTCCAATCTGGTTTTTATAAAGATATAACTCAGTCAAATTGTTTAAATTAGTCAGGGGAGTAAGATCGCTTATTTGATTGCTATGCAGGTCTAATTTAATCAAATTGTCCAGACCGGATAACGGCTCAATACTCCTAATCTGGTTGTTGTAAAGATGTAGCTCAGTCAAATTGTTTAAATTAGTCAGAGGAGTAAGATCAGTGATCTTATTCTGGAAAAGTCTTAATTCGGTAAGTTTACGCAAATTATGCAGAGCACCGAGATTGGTAATTTCGTTGTTATCCAACCATAAGAAAGTCAGTTCATTCAGTTGACTTAGAGGGCTAATTTCTCGGATCTTATTATTATCGATTACCAATCCTGTTAGGGTAATCAAATTATTTAGGCTACTAATATCACTGATTTGATTTTTGGACAAATTCAATAGCGTAAGCTTCTTCAAATTATTTAGGCTGCCAATATCACTGATTTGGTTGTTAGAAATTACCAATCCTGTCAAGTTGTTCAGATTGACCAATGGACTGATATCACTGATCTGATTATGATCTATCACCAATCCTTTTAGGTTTTTGAGTTCAAGCAAAGGTCTGATATCACTGATCCGATTATTTGCTATTCTCAAGGCAACCAGATTCTTTAAACTGGATAGAGTTCTAATATCAATGATCTGGTTACTATCCAGATTCAAATGAGTTAGATTCTTTAGATTAGCCAAGGGCTCAATGTTACTGATCTGGTTTTTGGCTAAGTTTAATATACTTAGGTTAGTAAGATATTGAAAACCAGTCAGATCAATGATACCTAAATCGGAGGCATCAAATTCACTCCTTATTTCTCTCAGTTCTCTGGAGGTTATAGAATCACCGACACTTTTACCCAATATTTGCTCTATCTTGGCCCGCAATATCTCATCGGGAATTTCGACTTCGCCAGCTATGCCCGGATTGTAAATAGTGGCGAATAATAGTAGGCTATAACCCAGTAGGAAGTAGTTTTTTATTCCAATTTTATGCATTATGGACATTTTTTATTCTCAAGAAATGTACCGATCCTGTTTTTGGACTAAACCTGTTTAGGATTCAAAACTAGAGTTTATAATATATATTTTTTTAAGCAAAAATCTTATTATAAGATTGAATAAAAATTTTGACATTAATGGTGTTGAAACCTACCACGATTTAGGTCAACAGAAGAACTCGATTGGGAATAGAGAACCATTGTCTCCTTAAAAGGCAAAAAACGAGAAACAGATGGTAGTCCATGTAATTTTGCGGATAAAGACGCCGATGTAGCTTCAAAGAGAATAAAATCGTACTATTACCTAGTCTGAGCTATAGATGACGGCTACAAATAACACACGGCACCCGTTGGTAGTTTCGAAGCTAACGGGTATGGATTACAAGACATAACCATCAATATCTGGGGCTAGTATGAAGATGGACATTACACAGGCAACAATCCACAAGAACTGGAAAAGGGTGCTACCATGATAGGTCATCAGTTTGTTAATCATAATGAGATCGGTGTCGAGTCTCGAGGCCTGCGGGTCAGTTCTTGGTTCAATAGTCCCACCCACCTTTGGGTAGCCTACCACCACAACCCCCTCCAAATAATAGGAACGTCAGTTTCGGGTTTCGGTGTGTGTCAGTTGCGACGCCGATTATCGGATGATTTTAAAGGACATTTAGAAAATGGACATTCAAATTTGATAATTAAAACCCCTTCAGCAAGATTAGAATCAGATCTCTAAATAAGAAGGTACATAATAGAATTAGTGCCAGAAAAACCTCTATCTATGCCGACCGTTTCTACAAGTGATTATTTCCCCAAAGGAAAAATCCCCACATGCGACTGGGTGCGTAACCAACTAGAACAATCAATGTTGAGTGCCCAGCCATTATCATCCCATCGTTGACTTTTTATTTAGTATTGAGTCTTTGGGTCAGGGGACCAAGGTCTAATAACCCTTTCTCTTTCATAGATTATGACCTCGGTAGGACATCGTTCACTTTAATTTAAAGTGAGATTAGGAACATAAAAAAACTAGTAACGGATGATTGATTTATTCTTCCCTTACTCAGCTAAATTGGGATCAGATACTGACGGCGATGGATCTACTCCCAGTTGCCTCCATCAGTTCAAGAAATCAGATGCTACGGATATTTTTGAAAACTTACCTCCAGCGAAAGTAGATACTCCAATGTCTGAAAATTTCACTTTCTACCTGTAGCGGAAACGCTCATAAACTTCCCTTGATGTATACCAGTATACCGTCTATTCCAAAGTAGCCTTTATTCCAGACTTTCTCAACAAGACCGATTGGTCATATCTACATTATCAGCCGTTAAAGGTGAGGTCTGGAAATCCATTTTACTAATTCGAAGATCTGTTTTATTGTATATAAACTAAATTTGGCATTTAAACAGTTTACACTAACAAAATAATTTGGGCAATAATGAACCGATTAAAAAGATTAACGAAGGTAGATCAACTGGTACAGATCACTACCTGATTACCCCGCAACCACTCTGTCCCAGATACGAATTTCAAACTCCTGGTAATAGCAAGGGTTGTAATTAGCCAACTACTTAAGAATCCCCATCTTCAGTTTACAATACTATCATTGATTAATTAGTTGAAAATTGATTCTAGTGTCAGAGAAGAACTTGGTAAGACTGTACGTATAGAAGGCTGGTATTTACTGGCTTTAGTATAAAAATCACTGACGGAGATATTAAACGTAGTCTGGAATACCCTTTTCCAGGTCATTTTATTTGGGTTACCTTGCATAAAATCTTTGAGAATCAGTCTAAAAGATTGGTCTTCTGTATGACCAGCCAATTGCAATTCTTTGGCTAAAACTAACACTAGAAATACTGATGAACTATAATTAGTATCTTTCTTATAGCTATTGTAGTTTTCAAATATGTTAGGGTTTTGTATTGCCTCTAGATTAACTTGGTTTTGAGCCGATAAAAAATAGTTTTTACTATAGTGTTGCTGAATATAAATTGATTCAAAAGATGCGGCTGAACCTTCAATTAGCTATTTAGTTTTGAAGCTGGTTGGGTGATTATCGTATTTGTTCGCATGCTTGTTTTGCACCATTTGATAAGTATGAAAATACTCATGGGCAATAACAGAATAGCGATGCATATGATTTTGAAGAAACTCATGATTGCTGATCTCGACAACAAATAATTTTTGTTTTTTATCGCTATTGTTAAGAGAAATGTATGCTCCACCCTTAATTCCAGGATAAGGGTCGTGTACTTTATCATTCCAAGCATAAATGTCTATTGAGTGATAGTAAATTTGATATAGTGGAAGTAGGTTTTTGAGGTTGGTCATAATCTTTTGATATTCATTGATCCAATCGGCTGGCAGGCTATGATGGAGATGTTCATTAATGACGATAGGTATCAGGTCATCTATAGAAGGAATGTTTGTATCTGATGGTGATGGATTGGCTCGTTCGAATGATAGCAGACAAAGAGCAACTAGGATTAAAGTATTAAATTTCATCATTTCAACGAGATTCTGATTCGCTATGATAGATGTAGTTGGACATTTATTAACTCAAAGATAGCCAATTGGGGTAACTTAGTAGACAACGGGGTACACAAGTTACCCCAATTGCGCGGGGTTTAATGAAGTCGTAGTACTTTTTCGCAAAAACTAGTACATCAAACATTCTAAAATGCACTACCAATGGCTCAATTGCTGTGCTATTCTAAATTATCAAATGTCTTTCAACCTTAACTGAGACTAGTAACTTGATTAAGAAAAATATCTAGCGTATTTTTGATTTAGTTCCATCACCGCATTATTACTTTCATCAATATCCAAGGCAATAGCTTCAACGCTCGCGCTGGCCACACGAAGAGCTGCGGCTAATCTTCCACGGTGATCACCACCAGCTTGATCTCCTGCTACTAACGCAGCCATTAGTTTTCCTGGTAGAAGTTCCTTCGAAGACTCATAGGCATTGGCCATGGCTATAATGACACTTGGACCAACTAATGTGTTTCCTTGACAAGTATAGAATTTGCCCGACATTGATCCCCACCAAAGACCTGAAGGATCAGCACCAATTGGATTCCGAGTAGCCGTTTGGCCTTTCATATCAATAAGCGCCAACTGTCTTTTAGCTGAATTCGGATCGTCTCGTAGCAAACTGGCCAAAACCTCCTCTGGTAATAAGCCGCAATCCAGAAGGTCAAGGGCTTTGTCGCCCCAAATCGGGTTGTGTTGGTGTTGAGTACAAAAAGCACCTACACTAGCACGAACATACGGCACAACTTGCCCGACCGCGGGAAATTTGCTGGCAACAGCGGCTCCACAAACACCAGTAGTTGGATCAACGGCTACAATTGAAAACGTTTGGCTTAAATGACTTTTCATGTCTAGATTAATTTCCAATCAATAGATGGCACTTTTTTCGTCACTTTAAAAGTTTACCCGGTGTCCACTGCTGTCCTATTGGTTTAGCTCCACCTTCGTAGTTGATTCGAAAGGGAACCAACATCTCCTGCTGTTTCCCAACAGTCGTGATCTTTGGTTGGTTATCTCGCTCCAAGTATGCGACTGTAGCTTGTGTTCGTTCCGGTAGATCTACATAGTCAGGATAATACCACATGGTCAGCACCGTTCGACGACCATCCGTTTTGTTGGCATGAGCTGCATGAAATAAAGTTCCAAAACCAATGACTAAATCACCCGCCTTGACCGGAACATCTATTTCACCTTCTGCCTGTTGAAAAGCAATATGATCTGGATTAGCATAAGTTCTTAGTTCGTCAGTATGTCGAGGTGAAGCCCTATCGTGAAGCGGGTGTCGCTTCAGGTGCGAACCTGGAATCACCCGCAAACAGCCGTTTTCTGGGTTAGTATCAGTCAGGTAATACATCAGAAAACACTGAATCGGTTGGGTGGTGTAGCTAACTGGGTCATCCCAAAAACGCCCGTCCTCATGCCAAAATAATGGTGGACTATGTGCAGGCTTGCTAATAATACGTCCATGACCAAATTTTGGTTGGGCGAAGCCGAGCTCAGCTAAAGCCTGAATCATCTTAGGATATGCTACCAATTTAGTCATGGCACTGTATTGATAGACCATATCCCAATCGATTAATACCATGCTACCCGTCGTACGTTGCTGATCGAAATGAGTTTGTTCTTGAGTCGACAACACCTCTTCACTAATATTTTTCAATTGAGTAATCAAGGCTGAACCAAGGATGTTTGGGAAGTGGAAAAAACCATCAGTAATAAACTGTTGCCGCTTTTGGTCATCAACTATGGCCATTTTTGTACTCCTTTTCTTAGTCATGGACTTACACCCAGAATAACTTTATCTCTTGATTATGGAGGATAAAAAGACGGTCATTTAGTAATTTCCGGTCTCTTGAGAGGATAATGATTAACCAACTAATATAAATATAAAAAGCACTGATATTAACCGTTAAGCCTTTATCCGTAATCAACCTTGATCGATTAACTTGCCCTCGATTTCTTCGAGTTTAAAACGGGCACTGACTGCCGATTGTTTTTTGTTGCCTGCCCGATACTTAATGTAAGTTGTAGCTACTATTGTGCTGGTCTGATAGAAGTTCAACCCCGGGATAACCGCAATCAGGTCGGTGCAGCAATTTAATTCTACACCGATCTAATTGACCATTACGAATATCATCATAATTGCCACCCAAGCCACGAAGTGGCTTCAGTAGGTCTCAGTTTCATCCTGACCAAGAATCTGGTAAGTAAGAAGGCTCAATCATGCCTGAAATGTGTTTACCCTACTCTGCCAAACGAGAAGGGCCTGAAGAACAGTGTTTTTGATAATCGTGACCTTGATTGTTTCAATATGGTTTTTGAAACTAATCTTCAATTAATCTTTTTTCAAAACTAACAACCGTGTTTTATTTATAGCCAATCTGTTTGTAAAAATAAGTGCGTCATCATTCCTTTTCGCACGTCTACCTTGTCTGACACTTCTGCTGACTTACCATAAATAATCTTCTTGGCATCTAATTCTAATATTTATTCATTTTTCATATCGTTGAAGATGTTCAATTATAACCTGATTTCCACCTTCAATTGTCTCTGAATGGTCTTTCCAATCACCTAAAACCTCTTTGGTCGTGACTTCTAACTTGATTTGATCTTCGGTTGATAGATAGATGTTGAACTTTTCTTGCATCAAACTGATACAAAAATTATTAGCTCATGAAGCAAGCATACAGACACCTTCGACCACTAGATTCTGGTAGTTATCGGAGGAACCGATTTCTACAGATAAGGTATCTCTAATATTTCTATCATCGCGACCATTAACAAACATTTGTAACCCTTTTTTGAGTAAGGGTTCTTTGACTTGATCAATTATCAGGTCGATAGACAAGACTCCAAATCGTCGAGACTGAGTGTTAACTAACATCAATAGAGTCATAATCTCAATTAGTTGATTGTTATTTTTAACTGTCATAATTATCTAGCCTTAATCTCTGCTTGATATTATCATAGAAATCAACTAATCAACCCGAAAGTTGAGAAAAATTGGTTCCTTGACTTGATCAATCATCAGGTCGATAGACAAAACTCCACATTGAAGACACTGGGTGTTTACCAAGATTAATAGAGTCATCTTTTCAATTAGTTGAGCATTATTCTTAACTGTCATAACTTTCTACCTTCTAGTATTTCGTAATCAAATTGTCATCTGCCCCGGTAGTAGTTGAAAAAAGTGATTTTGATATCAGAGCTATAGGAGAGCATTAGATGTACTAATAGAAAGAGATGACAATGGCAAAGTTAAAACTTGGAATAATGAACAAAAAATTCTTAAAGTGAAATTCGATTTTTAGCTTCCTTACTTCTGCCAGCATGACATAAACTTATTGGGCATTTATTTAAGCTATTTGGGTCTAAAAACTGGCAGGGTTGGTACTAGGGGTTGTGGTTGGAGTCTGCCAGATTGATTAATAGCGTCCGATAATCGTTATTATCAGACGTTATGAGTTATAAAAACTAAATGGTGTATTGATGAATCTAGAATTTATAGGCTTGCAAGGCAGTAAAATTTGTTCTGATTCTCGTATTTCGTTCAATTTCAATCTTAATCGGAATAAAAATTACATGTCTGCTATCAGAAAGTTTTACCAATTCTATATAATCTAATCTCATTTTTTCCCAATGCTCCAGGACCTTGGGACCAGTAAATAACGTCAGCTCTACCTTTGATATCTTCTACTGAAACAGGACCCCACACCCTACTGTCAAGACTATTATCTCGATTATCGCCCATAACGAAGACATATCCTTTTGGGACAATAAAGGCATTACCTTTTGGGAACTTCTCTTTAAATTCAGAAAGTGAAATTAGGTGGTCTTGAAAGACTTGGTCAAAAGTTTCTTGATCAAAATTAGAGAAGTTTGACCACCATTTGTAGTTAGGTTGATAGTTGGGAACAGGATAAGACTTGAAAGGTGGAAATACTTCTGGATTCCCGTATTCGTCCCGCCCACCTCTTTCGTATTTGGTATAGGCACTATCAACTTGTTGTCCGTTGATACGTAAAGTTTTGCCTTCAACTTCGACAGTGTCTCCTTCTAGGGCAACAATCCGCTTAATGAAAATTTTTTCTCGTTCGTGGGGGGGAAGTAAAACAACTATATCTTCCCTTTTTGGATCTTTAAAGACATAGGCTAATCTATTCACAAATACTCTATCACCAACTAGTAATACATCTTCCATACTTCCAGATGGCGGATTATATGACATTACTAGAAAAGTCCAAATACAAAATCTGGTCACATAAATTGAAAACCATAAGGCTATCGATTTGACAATGTTGGTATTAAATTTATTTCGTATTATTCCTATTTGTAGAATAAAAGCTAATATTGAAATAATGATTTGAATGAAAACTTTATTAAAGTTAACAAGTGTGAAGGTTAAAAAAACAGATAATTGTATCACCACAAGTAAAAAATTGATATTGACTATACTCTTAAAAGTAAAGTCTCCAATTTTCAGGATTTTACTAAATTTTGAAAGGATAAAAGGATGAATGATCAGGTAAACCAAAATAAAAGTCAAAAAGAAAGCAAGTAACAGGAACATCTATTTTCCTATTTAGATTTTTTCTAAGTTTAGACAAGAATCAGCTTTATAACAGAAAAAGTGGTGTTTCATCAACAACTGATTAGATGATGGACTACATAATTTTACTTTCGTGACAGATAAATCATGTATCTCTTTATTTCCGTAATAACTTTTTCTTTTTTCGGTTGTAGTAACGTCTCTCACTTTTTAAACGATTTGTATAAATGACGAACGTTTTTTGTACAGGATTTAACCCATTGGTCTGTTGAGTTAGTAAAATAACGTTTACTGCTGACCCTATTTTTGTTATATTTTGTCAACATTCAAGTCTACATCATTTAAATGAGACTACATTGTACTGAGTGGACTGGAAAGCGTTTACCTGTCGAAACTGATATTGATTAGAAGATCAGAGATACTAGATGAATAATACAATTTATGATGTTATAGAAAAAGTTTCAAGTCAAGATGGAACCTTGGTCGAAATCCTACAAATTCCAGAGTTGAGTGGGTCTTCGGATGTGAGCCTATCAAGTAAACTTTACTTCGCATCCAATACTGGTATGCGTTTAAAGATGGTCCGAATTAGCTTAAATAACTCTTTTACTAGAATAGAACCTGGTTCTTTATATTTCATGAAAGGTAATCTCGAGAATAAGGCTTCTACTGGTGGTGGAATAATCAAAGGTCTAGGGAGAAAAGTCCTATCTGGAGAGTCATTATTCGTAAATGAAATCCATGGAACAGGAGAAATCTATTTAGAGCCCTCATTTGGCCACTTTTTTATCCATCAATTGAGACCGCAAGATCAAGCACTGATAGTAGATAAGGGAATGTTCTATGCTGGAACCGAAGGGCTAGATGTATCAAGTATACTTCAGAAAAGTATATCTGCCGGATTATTCGGCGGAGAAGGGTTATTTCAGACTCAAATTAAAGGTGATGGAATTGTAGTTTTGTATTCACCTGTTCCAGCAACAGAGATCCAAAAAATTGAGTTAAAAAACGAAAAACTCAGTGTTGACGGAAATTTTGCTCTACTGAGAACAGCAGGCGTTAATTTCAAAGCAGAGAAAAGCAGCAAAACGTGGGTCGGAACAGCCGTATCTGGAGAAGGTTTATTGCAAACTTTTTCTGGCACAGGAACAGTTTGGTTAGCACCAACTCAAGGAGTTTATCAATTATTATCGACCCCGCAAGGCTTACACAAACTATCTCTTCCACCAGGAAGTGCTGGTATAGGCGAAGATACATAAGATCTTTTTTACCCAACATATCTTAAATACGATCATGTTGGATAAGACAAGAGCTAAGATCGGATTGATTAGCCGATTATTTAACAAGTTAGAATTGCCAATCAAGAAACAAATCAATCGAGTTAGGAGTTTGAAGTTGATAATTGATTATAATCTACAGTCTAAGAACCGATTATTGAGCCAATATTGGGTTCTTAGACTGTAGATTATAATTTGAGGCTGAAATGAGATGAAGGAGGTTTAAATAATGTCTGATAATGGTTTTTATCGGACATTATCAACCCAACTGTCAGCCTCCAACCACAGCTCCTAGTACCAACCCTGCCAGTTTTTAGACCCAAAGCCCCAAAATAAATGTCCGATAATTTTGTCAGAGCTGGCAGAAAGACATAAACTAACAGGGGTAAGGGTTATTAAGACGATCCTAGCACGCAACGAAACCCGTTGTGAGTGACCCTATCAGACGGACGGTTGCGGACACGAAGAGCCACAAACATGGCGTCGAGAAAAAAGAGCCACGAACCGCCCCGCGATACCTTATAGTCTTTATCGCTATCATACCAATCCTGGCACCATTCAAAAGCATTACCAGTCATATCATATAGACCATAACCATTCGACTTAAATCTACCTACTGGTGCTGTGGTGTAATACCATTTATCTTTACCGCCAGTTCCAAAGTAGTTAGCATAATCACGAGCTAAACTTTCATCGTTTCCCCAGCTATAGTTTTTATTTACTAACCCACCGCGTGCTGCCCAGTCCCATTCTTTCTCGGTTGTTAACCTCTTACCAACCCATTTAGCGTAGGCCGTAGCATCATGCCAATCGACATAGATCATTGGATGGCTATCAGTAGGCGAATATTGATAAATATCCTTCCACAAATCACCACTAAATTGGTGATCTGACTCAGCTAAAAACTTCTTAAATTGACCAACTGTAACTTCGGTAGTGTCCATCCAAAAAGGCTTGATGGTATCCGAAGACGGGATCGCAACCATGATGGATTTATCTTTTTGCCAAATGATCTTTTTAACCTGAATATTTTTTAGTTCTTTAACTTCGGAGACAACGGGCAAAGACTCCTTTTCTTTGCTATAAACAGAAGCGATCAACAGAAACAAAAAACAATAACTAATCTTTTTCATTAATCACCGCCGCCTTTTTGTTGACAAAGATATTATATTAGCAACCGAGATGTAAAACAAAACCGGAACAGCCAAACAAGGTTAAGTAACCCTCTTTAGAAACTTTATACACCCCTCTTAAACACCCTACAAGCAATTTTAAGTGCCGAAACACAGAAAACCCACCCTTAAATCGGAAATTTGGGGCTTTTTTGTTTTGGATTGTTAGTAATGTTGTGACAGGTTAATGGTCTGAGCGATCATGGTCGATCCAGCTTGGGTCAGGATTTGTGATTTGGCTAGATTGGCTGCTTCTTCTGCAAAGTCTGTATCTCTAATATTTGACAAGGATGCTTCGGTATTCTGGATGCTAGAAATAGACATTAGAATGAGCAAACTCCAAGCGACTACTACATTGATTGGCTGAGATAAGTAGAATATAATGACACTATATTATTACATAGCTTGAAGGAATCAGAAATTAATGTAGTTATTAGCTTTTTGCATCAGAAAATAGGCTAATTCTTCTGCTCTAGACACAGATCATGGGTTTTAACTAGTCTTTTATTTAGTTATGCTTACACTATAAAAACCACTGAAAATATCACAAGATACAGGAGGAATATGGACGCTCAAGCTTTGGTTTGCGATGATCAGCAGAATTTTTCACTTGAGGTTGTTGAACTGAAAGATCCAACGGATAAACAAATCAGTATTAGGACACAATACACGGGTGTTAGTATTGGTACTGAATTTGCCTTAATTCGCAATAAAATTTCTTGGGGAACATACCCTTTATGTACTGGCTATATGGGTACTGGTATTGTGGAATCAGTAGGGAAGGAAATTGACGAGTTTTCCATAGGTGATAAAGTTTATTTTCGTGGAAATGATTCGATGAAACTAGTAAACGGTACAGATGTTTGTTGTGTGTCAGGGGCTCACTGCTCTCATATTGTACTTGATCCGAACACCAACCATGGTGCCGCAAAGTTACCTCAAAGAATCTCGATGGAGACAGCATCCATGTTTGTAATGCCTGCTGTTGCACTCTATGGAGTGGACATGTCAAATCCACGGATGGGACAAACTGTAGTGGTACATGGTACTGGATTAATTGGTATGGGAGTTATTGCCGCTTGTGCTCACCGGGGTTGCCGAGTAGTAGCCGTTGATTTGTGTTCTCGTCGTTTAAAAATCGCCCAAGAGATGGGGGCCGATATTTTGATTGATGCTACTAACCAAGATGTTGAGGATGAAGTAAAAAAAGTCACTTCTGACGGTGCTGATTTTGTATTTGAATGTACTGGTTCACCAGAATGCATTGATTTAGCTATTCGGCTTTGTCGACAATTTGGTAGTTTCATTTGGCAGGGGCATTATGGTAGTGAACCCGTTTCCATGGATTTTTCCTCTCCCCACGCTCGTAGATTACAGATGTTTTTTCCTTGTGATGATGGTTGGCAGCCTTGTCGAAGAGCCATAATTAAAAATATGGCCATGGGAACCCTTCAGTGGAATCGATGTATCACGCATCGTGTCGCTTGGCAGGATGCACCAACTATATTTAGCCAAATCAATCACGGTATTGACGATAGTATTTTAGGAGTTGTCATTGATTGGCAACTCCTATAGCATAGTTCTGTGGGAGGGATATTTTGACTACTGTATTGATTACTGGTGCTAGTGGTTTTATCGGTAAAAGATTGAGCTACAACTTAGCCCAACGACATCGCGTAATTTGTATGAGTCGCAAAAATCCAGGCCTTAATCTACCATGGATCAAGGGGACTTTCACCTCATTTGAAGATTTAGCTCAAGTTGACAGGTATCAGATTGACACTTTAGTTCACCTGGGTGCTGTAACTGGTGGTATGACAGAACGAGATTGCTTTTTGGTGAATGTAGAAGGTACACGTTGTTTACTAAAATATCTGATAACTCGGGGTTGTAGGAAGTTTATTTTAGCCAGTTCGATTGCGGCTGTAGGCTTTCAAGACCCATTATTTCGACCAACTCAGTTACCTATCAAGGATGAACATATTTGTCTGGATCGGAACGGATATGGAATGTCCAAATATTTAATGGAAGAAATTAGCCGTTACTACTATCGTAAGCACCAACAGATTGATATTATCAACCTCAGGCTGTCCAGTGTTTGTGCGGACGAAAATCTTCCACCACTAAAATTAGTTTCACCCCTAGCTAAATGGAGTCTTGGAAGCATTACTATTATGAGTCTAAGCGATGCCACTAGAGCGTTTACTATGGCTGTAGAAGCTTCCTATAAACCTGGCGTTAGAATAATGAATACAGCTGGTCCTCTCTCTTGGACAGCGGTACCTGTTGCGGAAATTCTCAGAAATTGGTGGGGAGACGAAGTTGACCTATCCTACTTTGAGCAAGATGAAAATCAGTATAATTCTGTTTATCAAATTGATTTGATCAAGCAAGAACTTGGTTTTTTGGCAAATGATTTACCAAAACTGGGATTTTGACGTCTCTTATGAAGACAATTTTTTATTATTCCTTTAGAGATTCACAGAGTGATTTGAAGCCAATTGACAGGAAATTAGAAATAAATGACGGAGCAAACGACAGGTTTTTGAGCCGATTAAATGCCTAGATTGGGAAGGAATGATTATCAAAAAACCAAACTAGGCATTTGTACTCTAGGATTGGAGGGGCAAACCTCGTGTATGATCCAGTGCTAGGTGATTCAAAGGTTTATTTTTTTGCCATTTTAGGAATAAAAAACCTATAAATGACCTGGATTATTAGGGGCATTTATTTCTAAATAGAAATTAAGTGGTTAAATTTGATAGATATGAGTTTTACGAACAGAGTGAAAACGCACCCATCCGTCCAGTTCTATCTATCAAAATCAAGCAGCAGATTTTGCCTGACACCTTCGACCCAGATGAGGCGAGGTTCTAATTAGTAAGGGGTTAAAAATGAAATTTAATGGGAGTGAATAAAATGGATACAGAGGAAAAAGAAAAAGATGTAAGTGATGAATCCTCAATAGAGTCAATAGAGGATCTGTTTGTTTTCTTTAAAACTTTCTTTAAAGCAGGTTTAAAGGGGATAGGGATGGCATTTTTGGTTGGGGTTTTTACATTTTCAATTCTGGACAAGGTCATAGATTTTGACGAATATGATAGTTTCACATTAAATGGTATAGATTACGCCCCCCCCCCGAAGAAATTCTCCTTCGGAGGATTTTGAATTGTATGACAAAATGCAAAAAGAGTATTTTGATGCAAATAATATCTCTTTTTACGGAAAGAACAAAGAATCGATCCGCACTATAATGTTTTTGTTAGCTTTTGCTTTGATGGCTCGGACCTTTTTTAAGGCCTTCAACAAATACAATTCCAATCTCCTTAGATAGTTTTCACGTTTTTCCTTCAAACGATCATCTTTGCCATTCAGAAGATTATATGCATTAATCTCTCCGCAAAAGGCAAATTTTACAATAGGATGTAAAAACGCGTAAGTAATACCCATGATTTTCTATATTATTTGACCATTCAGTTAAGGAAAGTCAAATCAGCTCTCCTCCCTGCATTTTTAGAATGATTATAGCCTTAACCTATTCAGGGTTGAAGTTTTGAGTTTGAAGATCAAATTACTGGGCCGATTAAACGGGTTATAAAACGATTTTAAAATGGGTTTACTGACCAACTTAGTTTGAGTTTAGAATCAAACTATTTGTGGTTAGAAGTGAGAAGAACGAGGTTTAGGAGACTGATTACGGGATCGATGAATGAGTTTGAGAGAACGGGGATGAGGAGCAGTATTTTGATATTGTTGCCAATAGAGGGGCAGAAAGTCGAAGGCGTTGACCCAATCGCGTTTGAAGAAGAAATCAGAGATAGAGAGCAGGAACCAGCCAGGACGTCCAACGGGGCGACCATTACCACCAGTTGGAGGCATGATCTTAATACATTCTTGAAGCAGCTGAAGGGCTTGAATGGGGTTGACATGAGGACTTAACTTACAGGCCTGAGAGACGAAAGCATCAATACCCAGAGGATGATCATGTCGCATGATCTGATAAAGATCAGCGTTGGAAGGGAGAGGATTACCCAATTTTTGCTGTTGGTCTTACCAGAGTTGAAAGGTTTGTAGTTTAAGATCTGAATGATTAAAATCAGTCTGAGAGGAGAAAAGGAGTTGTTCTGGATCTGAGTTATCCTGATAAGAATAAGTTTCTTTAAGGGAGTTTCTCCAGGTAATAACCAGATCTAACAAAGAATGAAATGTTATCAGTTCACCTAGTTTTATTCAGATAACCGTATGATGCCGGGTAGGGACCAAGATAATAAGTTAAATAACACAACGTTAGGTTTGGTAAAAAATATCTTCCGGCTGAAACTGAGTACCCACGTTTTTGTTATGCCATATGAATGAACACTGGTTTGTCTTAGAATTTTCAGCCTTAGCTCATTTATTTATATTGAAACCTGTGGTAAGACACCATTTATATCGAATTATCTCCTACCCGATTCGTTCCTCTATGATCCGATAGGAGATTCTGAAAATGTATCACACCGTATTAATCAGAGTATGTTATTTGCCAATTACGAAAATTTGACTAAATTAGAGAAATTGTAGAAGAATTTACGAAAAAGGAAATACTCACTGTCCGTGATGCATAGCAAGAATTGACAACCCATAATAACTAGCTTAATATACTTGATATAACGGTGGGAAGCATTACAATCCAGTTAGAACCAAGTAAATAAAGTATTGGGTTTTTTGGATTAAAAAACGGAAACTAGAAAATGAACGAATTTGATCTATGTAATCTGCAACACATCAAAGAAGCCTATAATCAAGATGGTTACGTCATTGTGAGGAATGTATTGGATACTGAACTAGTCAAAGAAATTGATCAGCATATTGACTGGTTAATAAAACGTCACCCGGATTTGAGACCCGAAAGATTAGGGCACTGGCTTGTAGCTAAGGATCCATTTTGGTTTCGTTTTGTTAGCGATCCTAATTTGCTCAAAGTAGCAACATCACTCATAGGATCTAATATCGCATTTTTCGCTGCTGACTATATCGCCAAGCCACCTAAGTATGGTCAAGCTGTTGCTTGGCACCAAGACGGAAATTATTGGGGCCTTGAGCCTATGGACGTAATTACTATCTGGTTCGCCGTTACCTCTTCGACTATAAAAAACGGATGTGTTAATGTAATCCCGGGAACACAAAAACTAGGTCTCTTACCTCATCGACCAAAAACAGATACGATTAATTTACTCAATTCTGAGGTGGATCCATCGATGGTAGATGAAGGTAAATCCATAAGTATAGAACTCAGGGCAGGGGACATCTCCGTACACCACCCGTTTGTTTTGCATGGCTCATCGACTAATACTAGTAGTCAATGGCGACGCGGTGGGTCAATCCAGTATATGCCGGTGACTACGCGAATTATCTCAAAGAACTGGCCATGTGCTTTTTTACTTCAGGGAGAAGATGTAGATGGTACGAATGAATACCAACCAATCCCAAAATATATTGCCAATCAACATATGTCATTTCTAGGTTGTGAAGATTTTTGATACAAATAAAAATGGAATGGTAAGATGGACGTAAGAGAAGGACGCAGTAGCGAGGTTCTACTTAATATTAAGGGAAACTATGTTCGAGAATGTCGTGGTAGCAAAGTTTTACTCAACATCAAAGATGATGAGATCAGGAAGGGACGCGGTAGCAATATTGAGTGTAACACTACTGACAAACTGAACAGAATACAATTGGCCACGGTCTTATTCGTTCTAAGTTTGGTCTAAATACTAATCGTTTTTCATTATCTGATTAGAGACACAAGGTAAAATTATGAAAATTGGTATCATTGATTTTGACACTTCACATGTGATTGCTTTTACCCAAAGATTAAATCATATTGATGTTGACCAAGATCAGTGGGTCCACGGCGGAACCATTACGGTAGGTTGTCCTGGCGAATCTCAACTTTCTCCTGAACGAATTCCCGGCTTCACAAAACAAATGACTCAATACGGTATTACACTAACCGAGAAACCAGAAGATATGATTGGTCAAGTTGATGCCATCATGGTCGAATCCGTAGATGGAAGCGTTCACCTGAGTAGAGCACAACCCTTCATTGAAGCTGGTTTGCCAACTTACATTGATAAGCCTTTCGCTTGTTCTTTGTCAGACGGACGACAGTTGGCTGATCTCGCCACAGTAAATCAGGTGCCTATTTTTAGTAGCTCATCCCTACGCTATGCACCGGAAGTAGTATCAGCCTTGCAGCAAGCAGACCAAATCGGTGATTTCGTTGGCGTTTCAGTTTCTACCCCTGCATCTCGACACCCCCGTAATCCTGGTTTATTCCATTACGGTATTCACGGCGTAGAGATGCTATATACGCTGCTGGGTACTGGTTGCCGTACTGTTTGGTCTGTTTCTAATGAGGATGTAGATTTAGTCACGGGGCTTTGGCAAGATGGACGGGTTGGCACGGTCCGTGGGATTCGACGGGGTAAAGCTGACTTTGGTTTTACCATTTATGGACAAAAACAAGTCTTACGGTCAACTGTTAGCACTGCATTTATTTACAGGGAACTACTAAAACAGATCGTAGAAATGTTCACAACTGGTCAGTCTCCACTACAGATCACAGAAACATTAGAAATTATAGCCTTCATAGAAGCAGCTAACACTTCTGCTCGCAGCGGTGGTACCAGCATCTCTTTGGCCAAAATTAACTAAATTTCCAATTTCACGATTGACTTACTGCAACCTATAATTCAACCAAATTCTGTTTTTCATTAAACTTGGCCTCGATTTTTTACTAATAAGAATGGTGGGGCAAGCAACCATAGCTTTTATTCAAATAGCATTCATCAGTCTTATTTTTCCCTAAACTGACGTAGCGAGTTCCGGCTAGCCAATTCGATTTTGATAGATTAAATCAACTAGCTCCATAGTCTGAGTTGCATCGGTGAAGTTGGTTTCTGGTAGTACCTGTTTCTGGATACAGTCAATGAAATGCCGATTCTCAGCATAAAATCCGTAGGCAACATGGTTTTTGTTACTTCCTGCAGCATCTGCGGCAGAAATGGTAGTTATCCCTGATTGCTTGTGAATGGTAGCTTGACCATCCAAATCAGGATTGATATAGGCTGAAATCCCAGAAGCGTGAATCTCAAAAATGTGAATGCGCCCTCCTACAGCCCAATTGGTGCACAAAAATCCTGAGGTACCACTCTTAAACTTAACTAGTGCGTTGAAGCTATTTTCCCGTTCTGACCCAAACGAATTGATGTCGCTGGCAACAGCTTGTACGTCACTACCTCCTATCCAGCGCAGGGTATCGACTGCGTGTATAGCATCACAGGTCAGAATATCAATTTGTCCTTTATAGTAGAGTGCACTAGGACTATTTTTGTGAAAGACTGACATGCATTGAATAATTGGTTTTTCACTTTCAATTTCCGACTTTACTTGCCGCAAGAGGGGAATAAAACGGCGATTGAATCCTACCATTGTAAGACAACTATTTTTCTCGGCCAACTGTGCCATTTCTCTAGCCTGATATGTCGTTAGTCCTAGGGGTTTTTCGACAAACACGTGAATCCCACGCTGCAGACAATCTATCACTGGAACAAACAAATCTTGTGGTGGCATTAGGACATAGACTGCTGTAGGAGACGTGTCATTTATCATTTTCTGGTAGTTTGTATACCGATTTTCAATACCAAATCTATTCGCAGTCTCGTGACATCTAGATTCAACTAGGTCACAAAGACCAACCAAGTTGACATCCTCAAAATCAACGAGGGACGGATAGTGAACGCTATTAGCCATTCCTCCTGCTCCGATCAATGCCACATCAATTTTCGCCATTGGTTAATCCCTTATTTTAACTTCTAAACAAAAAGTGTACCTACACAAAAAAAACAAACATCTGGAATTTCGATTAGCATGAATTAACAAAAACAGATGAAACCAAATACCTAGAAATATCTTTCATATTCTTCTATGACTTGTATTCAGCATAAGCTATGCGTCAGTACAAAGTCAAGCACGCACATACCGTTCTTTCCAGAAATTACTCCATTATCAAATCCAAGTAAAATTAGTTCATACTAAAGCAGAAAGGTAAAATCAAATGGTTATTCGATAATACTGCCAGATAGAAATCTATTATCAGCATATTATCGATGGATCTTTTCGTAGCTTTATTTCCTAATGGTTGATTTGGCCGAATAGGGACTCAAGACGCTAATAAACTCTTGATCGATAATAGACCGATGGTTCTAATGGAGTAGACTAAGAATAATCATTTCGTGGAAAGTTTGTTTCGCTTATTATGCCGAACTTTGTATCAAATATAGCACCTAAAGAATTTTACATACTGTTGATAATAGTCAGTTAACCATTCGGTGAGTAATACAGATTAACTGCGAATAAAGCATGAAATAATCCTAAAAATTAAGATTTCCCTTCTAACTTAACCCGATAAACTCCCCATTTCCCTTCTTGCCAATCTCTGATCAATTCTAGCTGAATCTCGTTTGTTAGTTGATTTTGATGCTCAGCTAATTTATTTTTGGGAATTAGGAAAACAACAGTTTGTCCTTCTTGATGAAAATTAAGGATCAATTCTCTTTTCATAGATTGGCGTTGTTGTGGAGAAGTAGACTGATAAAATTGTTCAATTTCCTTAGTTCGATCTGGGTGGCGACGTTCTCCACCACTCCAAGGATTTGAAAATCGAGCTAGGTTATAATGCCGAAAGTCTTTCACAGTATCCAAATAAGCTTCGTAAGGAGATTGAGAAAACACTATGACGTCATCACCAAATGTTCTTGCTAGCATACGCCCAACGGATAAGCGTGTTTGCGCTTTATCATTACTTACCATACTTTGCATTCTAGCTTGTGCAGATTTGTACTGTGAGGCCAGTACTATTAATACTAAAATCAATACGGAAACTCGGTGAGACATAGTGTAAATATCAAATCCCCTCCAGAAGAAAGATTCGATTTTTATTTGTTCAAGTAACATAAACGATGTTCCTATAATCAAAGGAAAGGTACAAATAAAAAACCTTAGAAAGGGTGGACCACCTGCTTGCCAGTAATAGGAGCTATAAAGCAGAAATAGAGGAACAAACCAAGCTAGTCGCATAAGACGTTCCGTTAGGTTTCCTACGATCAACATACCAGCTACACCCAATGGAAAAAAAAGGAAAAACGAGTTTGTATTTAAACCTTGTAGAACCCGGTCGAAATTTTTCCATAAGGTTGGAAACTGAAAAGCTGTCTGCTCATTACTTAATCCATAACCTGTGGTAAATAAGCCACCAAAATGAATCCAGTTATACGCCATAATAGCTAATATGAATAGTCCATAACCCGCAATCATGAAACATATAGAGTGAAAGAAGGAATCATTTTGCCTAAGCCATTGAATCGCTTGCCAACTCCATCCTTTGGTTTGAATATCGATGGTTGAACCATAATCTGAGATCTCAAAAGGTCGATAAGTACGAATCACTATTTGCATTACAATAGCTATAATAAAACTGGAGCTAACCAATAGACTGGTATAACGGATGGTTACCGCAAAGCCGAGTAATAACCCAGTCATTAAGCCTGAAAAATTTGACGGTTGACGCCACCATTTCCAGAGAAAAAACATTCCCCAAGTAATAACACAGGTATTAAGAGCATGGGCGAGCAGGTATGCCGGATAGCTTAGCCACATTGGGTTAATTGCCAAGACCCATATGGCTAAACTCGCATAAAATTCTGACATCCAGAGTCGGAACAATAAAAATGAGCCCAATAGTGCTAAAATACCAGCCAGAGGGCTCACTAAAAACATTCCTTCATCCCCGCCAAATATATAAGCTATTGCCATTATTGCAGGGTAACCAGGGCTAAACTTCGGTATGAGTCCACCATCTCTTGTTTTTACCCAGAAGTGAAGTTGATGTCTAAATGGGTCTGAATCTTGAATTGACAAAGACTTGAGACTGGCTATTCGTTTAGCTAGTATTAAGTATCCATCACAATCGAATTCTGGATGAGCAGGAGTAAAGTGCTGAATTTGGATAGCGGTATAAGTGAAAATAGCCAAAACAACCGAGATACGAGTCAGAATCATGGATGGCAACCGACTGAAATCTTCGTTTGAGGGACTCGTAGCACTATATACATACTGTAGTGTAGATTAGATACACCTTGTTAGTGTTTTGCATCTGAAAGGAGACTGAAATCATTTAGAACTTAATTGAATTAGTGTATTTTTGAATACCTGAACAGACAAAAAATTAATTGTCAACTGTACATTCAATCAAATAAATAAGTGAAGGAAGAAAAACTTCCGAAAAAATGTCGATCCGGATAAATAGAAAGACAAGACATAGAAGTCGAACCGACCTACTACCGATAGACTATTCATATACGACTTGTACAGATAAACCCATCAGTAGATCTAGAAATTGGAGGGTGAGCAAATGTACTTTAATTTAGCTAGTAGTGTATCTTACAAAGGTAGTCATTTGATTAATTTTTTACATTCGATTTCTACATAAGGGAAAACTGACAATAGTTACCAAACTTTGATAAATTAAATTCTCAGAAATTTCGCGGAGATATCTGCGAATTTACCCAGTCTAATAATCTTTTGTGATTCAACTTCGTGCTTGATCTTTTGTGGAATTATCCAATAAATTTTGTAGTCAAGTAAACCAACAACATTAAAATCACTAAAATCTTTATCTCTAGATCAGGCTTCGCAACGCACGTTTTCTTGCTTCTTGTTATCTTCTGACAAAATCACGATCGTTGATTTGCCCATAATCTGTCGTATTCGATGTTAAATTCATGATACCTCCATTTCGCTTAAATATCCGAAAGTATTCGAAACGGGTTAAAGTTGGTGGGATATTACCTGGACAGAGTGCATGCAGGCCAACTTCTATCGGATCCCCCATTCCTATATTAGTATGTCCACAGCTTAGCCAATTTACTCCATCCGGACTGGCATATCCGGAAAACTGGTTTCCTCGACGTTCAAGCCTGAGATAAAGTTCGGTGAATCTAACCGAAATAGGGCCCATTTGCGACATACGTTTATCAACCCCTGTACCACGACCAACTAAAGAAAAGACCCCATCCGCGTGTCGTTCGAATCGAATATCTCCTCTAAAAGCATGAGGCCCAGAAGTTTTTTCTAAACGTATGAATGCTTGAGGACTTTTCCAGATAATTAGACCACCATGTTCTCTCATATCTGGTGAAAGTCGAATCCGACATTCTGCAGAGAAGTCTCCTTCAACTTTTAATAGTAAGCGAGGCGCATCCAGATTACCACCTGGCCCATGCCATAAATCTTGACCAAGTTCCGCGCTTGCATTTCTAAATATCCTTGTTTTTCAGACCATGAGCCACCGCCCTGTCGATCTTCCCATCTCCAGACTGGATGCATCTGGTTTCCGACAAACTCGTCTTGGAAGACCATTTCGGTAAACTGAGAGGAGGTTGCCCCCCCCCCTCAATCTTGATTGAAGAAACAACATCGTTGAAGTGCTGGGGTAGATAGCCGAAGTTGGAAATCTCCTTTTTATAGTCAGTGGATCTCATTGGTATAGATAGTTTGGCTCCCTCAAAGTCGACGTGTTCGAAGAAAGTGACCTGAGCACCTTCTGATGGAAAATCTGGCCCTTTTAAGATACGAACTGAAGAAATACTATCATGCAAACCGAGTGCCCCCGTATGTGGAACGTCCCTAAGAACAGTAATATTTCGACCACGAAACTCAGAATGCTCATAGCATTCCAAAATTAGCGGGACTGTACCCAGTCAGGACCAGAAGTTTGCGATATTGATGCGAAGTTAATCGAAGAAATATTATCCTTGAAGTCATAGATCATATCATGAAGATTAGGGTAAAAGCCGGGCCCCAAAACCAGTTTTTTCCCTTGGAATTGCCAATGTTCATACAATACAGCTTTCTGGTTAGGGCTGGTATTAAATCCAGGTCCTTTATACACTTTGACAGAAGATGTATTATCCTGAAAACCGATTTCCTTAGTAAAGGAAACGGGTTTGATAACGTAGCCTCGCCTTCCACCAAAATTTAAGTGTTCAAAAACTTCAATTATCAGTCTCGGTTTCGAGATAGGCATAATATTGTTCCGTAATTTTCAACCAATAACGATTCATCATCGCTAGGCCGTAAAAAGGCTTTCTACTTCAAGTCACCTAGTAAGGTTAACCACGAAGAGAATTAACTCGTTTCCCAAAATAAAATTGATCTAATGTGAGTTATTACTTTTTTAACAGTACTGTGAAACATTTGCTTGACCATAGGCAACATAATTCAGTTGAGCGATTTTCAACTAATTAATTGATATAAAAACTTGTGCTAAATTTTTCGCTTTTATTCTTGGCTGGATTGATGTGATTTAACCTGGAAGGTTTTATGCAATGACGTCTCTGGTTATTTATTAATTCAGCCAGAAGAGTTGAGACTCTGGCCAATCCTACAATCTTCAATCGAGAGAATCTTCACGAGACGTCTACTCCTTGGTTTTAATTGAAAGAATTGACAACCTGATAATATCAAGTACCGACGAAACTGTAAAGAAACGAAAGATTGGTATGAAGTCAATCGACATTGATTCATATGTTATAAGTGAAAGAAAAGATAAAAACATTCTATTGGGATTTTTGTAGTAGCCCCTTACCTAGAACCGTTCTGATCGTTTGTGTGGTTGACTTTTACCCAATAGTCGTGAAAAATAACAAATACTGGATCGTTTCCCATGAAGTTCATGTAGGTAATCCCCATTTTATGTGGAACTCTTTTCTGCTACGACGGGAATACTATGGTTTGCTATGGGTTATATCGTCTGGTTACGGGAATGACCAAATACTGATATCGAGACAATAATACCTCGTGAGTTTGTCAAAATTCGTGATTTAGTTAGATCGAAAATTGACTTTCAAATTGAGTCAGCATACCAAATCACTCAGTATCAATTTGCATCAAACAGTGAAAATACCTGTTGGTCTTTATCATTGATCCTTATACATCCAATGAACGATTTTGTTTTTAAATTAATCACCTTCAACCAGAGAGGTATGTATGTCGTTAACATCATTACAGGTTGATCAATTTCATCGAGACGGATTTATTGCCGTGGAAGACGTATTGACTCCACTTGAAATTTCGGCTCTTTATCTACGCTTACAAGATATTGGCAATGGAGTAGTTGATTTTCCAAAGCAGTATATTCAGGTTGAACCGGAAGTGGATAAAGGTGAAACAACGGATAACCCAATACCATTCAACCACATAAGAAAAATCTGGAACTTGACTCAGTTTGATTCCTTATTTCAGACTTATGCCCGACACCCTAAAATTATCAAAATCGTAAGAAATCTAATTGGTCCTGACATAAAAATTTTTGTTGACCAAACGCTCTGCAAGCCACCAAAAATTGGTTCAGCCAAACCACCTCATCAAGATTCGGCGTATTGGACCAATATCGATCCTCCCAATCTTATCGTTTGTTGGATGGCATTAACACATGCAACAATCAACAACGGATGTATGCGTTTTATCTCAGGCTCACATAAGCTGGGTATAATTAAGCACAAACACTTGGAAGATTTTCGTGTAGAAGATCAACACATAGACTACGAGAAAGAAGTCGCTGTTCCACTGAAACCTGGTGATTGTACATTCCATCACAGCTTAGCCCTTCATCGTACTGAACCAAACGAAACATCCCAAGCTCGAGTCGGAGTAACTGTAGCTTATATGAGCGCACACTCCAAATTTGTGGGGACAGGTAAAATGCCATCATATAGACTAGTTTCTGGTCGCTCAGTAGAAGGTTGTGTTTAAGATAGGTAGGAGTGAGATATACCAAACAAGTAAAAACCTAATACGGCTAAAATGAGAAAATTAACAGATTCAATTTACTACGCCTTGTAATCAATTTGGCAATGTCTGTAATATGAAGAAAGTCAATTTCTACTAGCAATACAATTGGTTTAATCTAGACTAGACTCACTTTAAAAAATCAGAATCTTTGAACTGGGTTGTGATGTTCTGTCAAATTGTTCTAATTTTCTCGTATTGTTTGTATAGAATTTTTTTGCCCTGCATGAATTAATAGAAAATTATACTAATCATTGTGAGTCGGAAACTGACGTTTATAGAAAGCCAAACACGAGACTGATTTTAGTAAAAAATGTACCCGTACCCAAAATATCATCATTAAGATCGTACCCCTAAATGAGAACACAAAACTATCAATGGGTTCGATTAATCCTATGGAGGTACTCAGACATAGATAGGAAATGTTGAGTTAAAGTGAAATATATCTCAGGTTGAAAAATTTGTGTCATATTGGTTACGGCTTTCTAGCTGTTACCAAAGAATAGTATCCAAATACCGAGGTAACTTTAAAATCGTTGAAACCAACTGCTGTCAATATATCTGAAAGTTCTGTCGAAGTATACTGCTTGCCCCGCTCATGCAAAATCATAGCAATAGACATACAAGCTGGGACTAATGGCCCATCTTTAGATTCGTTCAATAGCATTTCATGCAGGCAAATCCAACCACCTGATTTGAGTACGTCAAAGCTCCTTTTTGCTAATTGATAACATGTATCCAAATCCCAATCATGAAAAATATTACCAAACAGAATACCATCAACATTGAGTGGCCACCGATCTTTAAATATATCGATCGCTATAGTATCAATTTGATTTGATAAGTTATATTGCCGAATATTTCGATCTGCAATCCGGCAAACTGAGGGTAAATCAAGAATAGTGCAGTGAATTTTTGGATTAAAACTGGCAATGGCAAGACTAAGAGAGCCAGAACCGCCACCTACATCTAGTAAATTTTCTATTCGGGCAAAGACAGGTTGTTGTGCTAACTTACTACCTGCAGGAAGTGTCATCTTGTGCATTCGATCAATGAAATTTTCAACTTGTACTAATGGTAAATTAGCCATTTCGACCGCAAACGGTTCTATAGGCTTACCATCATTTTGAAGAAAAGCTTCTCTTAACTGGCAAAGGTGAGTATCATTTTTTGGTACTATTAAACCTTGATAAAAGGTACTTTCTGGTAACAGATAAGTCTGCGCGAGATCAGTCAGACGAAAATGTAGATCAGGTTCAGTCGATAAGAAGCCTAATGCTGCAATGACTGCAACCATAGCTTCTGCCGCCCGAGAAGATAAATTTAACCGATCCGCAACCTGATTGATCGTGAAAGTGCCATTAGCAAAAGTAGAAAAGAAATCGAGCTCTTGAGCTAAAGCTACTGTAGACAATGCTCTTCGACTGGCAATTAGTTCTTCCAGTGCTTGTTTATCAACGGTGGGTATTGGAAAGTTCAACATATCTTGTTTCCTATTTGGCTACTAGGAAGATTATCTGTGAAAGAAGATATTTAAATAAAACCTATTAAAATATAACTAACGGTTGTGGTGGAAGAATTCACCTAAATATTAAATTTATGTTGTGAGTATTATACACTCAGTGTGAGTCATTGATATCTTAGATATGTTCTTCATTAGATGAGTAAAATCAGATGTGACTTTTTTCCTTGTGAATTGTTAAATCAGTGCTAGGATTTACTTCTGTGTAAAGTTAAGCTCGGAATTGTTTTATCCTTTCTTAAACTGAATTCTCAATCCTAAATTGTGGGAGTAACCAATTGAAACCAGCCAATTTTATTATCGGTACAATTGCCATAGCCACAGCGGCATCAATTTCAGCTGATCAGCTCACTTTGAATACACAAAGACAAATTGTAAAACAGAATGACACTCTTCAATTTATAACTAAAAGAGAAAAAATTGAATGGGATGCAAAAAGAACAGCAATTGTCGTATGTGATATGTGGAGTAAGCATTGGTGTAATGGTGCTTCCCGGCGTGTCATGGAAATGGCGCCTCGTATGAACAAAGTGATTCAGATAGCAAGAAATAAAGGCATCCTAATCATTCACTGTCCCAGTGGTGGATTAGACTTTTATGCGGACACACCCATGCGAAAACTGGCAAAACGGGCGCCTGCTATTTCTACTAAAATCAGACTCCAAGACTGGTGTAACCTGGACCGGGAACGTGAGCCTGAGTTACCAATTGATGACTCAGACGGTGGATGTGACTGCCAACCTAAGTGCGACGCTAACAAAAATCCAATGAACCTTCAGCAGATCGCAAATATTGAAATACATGATCAAGATGCAATTACCGATAGTGCTGAAGCATACTACTTAATGAGCCAAAAGGGAATTACTAACGTAATTGTAATGGGTGTTCATACTAACATGTGTGTTTTGGGCCGTCCGTTCTCCATTCGTCAAATGGTTTATCAAGGCCAAAATGTATTACTTATGCGCGATCTAACAGATACCATGTACAACTCAAAGCAGCCACCTTTTGTCAGCCATTTCCGAGGTACAGACTTAATAGTCGATCATATTGAGCGGTATTGGTGCCCGACAATCACCAGTTCAGACTTTCTGGCTGATGCTCCATTCGTTTTCAAGAGAGACAAAGAGTAAGGTCGCACAAACGAGAAACATTCTATACACTTCTTGTGGTACATGGCACCGACAGGGTTACTTCTTGCTAATATCCTGACTCACAAATTTGGTCAAGACAGCTATTTTTCTACGTTCGATCGGTCGGAATCTTCCAATTTCAGATTGAAAACGGCG
>JACLAC010003224.1_pt1 | contig 44250 bp, 44 predicted proteins | sample 8027881 | NCBI WGS metagenome assembly JACLAC01 (sample SAMN15725517, study PRJNA655200) | protist metagenome | isolation source: fluorescence activated cell sorting (FACS) single amplified genomes of... | place: Spain: Blaines Bay Microbial Observatory, Mediterranean Sea | collected 2016-01-19 | reverse complement strand
AGCACCTCTATCGTATGACTATAGTTTTTATGTCCTCATTGAAAGTATGGGCGCGACGGAAGACACACTGATGTCGATGCTCAATGACGCTTTTGAAGATGAGCTCATCGCTGATGCGGTCGTAGCGCAGTCAGAAGCCCAGCGTATGGATATCTGGGCACTGCGAGATGATGTTGAGCAAGTATTTCAGTTTGCGCCAGCGATTTGGTTCGACGTTAGCCTGCGCATTCCGCTGATGGAGGACTACGTAGAAGGTGTCTACGCGAGGCTTCAATCTGAGTTTGATGATGTAAAGGTATTTACACTTGGACATATGGGAGATGGCAACATCCACTTTGCGATTTCGCCAGGTGACGACAGTGTCGATACGCGACGACGTGTTGAAGCGTGTGTTTATGAGCCACTTAAACGGATTGGTGGGTCGGTATCTGCAGAACACGGCGTCGGACTGGAGAAGAAACCCTATTTAGGATTAGTGCGAGACGAGACTGAAATCGATCTGATGCGACGCTTGAAACAAGCCCTCGACCCGAAAGGACTGCTAAACCCAGGTAAGATCTTTGATGCCTCATGACTGAACTTCACTATCAATCGCTATCCGAGGTTTGCCGCCAGATAAAGAGTGGTGCGCTGGACTCTGTTGATGTTACCGCTCATCAACTGGCACGGATCAGTCAGTTAGAGCCTGAACTGAATAGCTTTGCAATGGTGCTTGATGATGAGGCGATGAAAGATGCCCGAGCGCTGGATGCAAAACGCGCGGATGGCGCACCCCTAGGTCCTTTGCACGGTGTACCTATTGCTATTAAGGACCTATTGTTCACCAAAGGATTAGTGACAGCGAGTGGCACACAAGTCATGGCAGATTTTGTGCCTGAGTATGATGCGACGGTGGTTATGCGCCTGCGCGAAGCGGGTGCTGTCATTATCGGCAAGACGCAGCTGACTGAAGGTGCTTTTGGTGCTCATCATCCGGCGATTGAATGCCCGAGAAATCCATATGAACTAAAACACTGGCCAGGCGTTTCGTCGTCTGGATCCGGTGTTTCTGTGGCTGCCGGAATGGTCTTTGCTGCCTTGGGTAGTGATACTGGCGGCAGTATTCGATTTCCAAGTGCGAGTTGCGGTCTTGTTGGCATTAAGCCCACCTATGGTCGTGTCAGCCGCTATGGGGCATTTCCCTTGTCTGAAACGCTAGATCATCTTGGACCCATGACACGGACCGTTGAAGACGCGGCGCGAATTCTTGGGGTCATTGCCGGACGAGATGTGAATGATGCAACCAGTCTGGATTCGCCAATACCCAATTATATGTCGAATGAGGTAGATCTTCGTGGGACCAGAATCGGTATCGACCAGACCTACTGCATGAATGGTGTTCGGCCAGAAGTTGTGGCCGGTCTTGACGAGGCGATTGGCCAGCTTACCGCCCTAGGTGCTGAGATTGTGGCGGTGAATATGCCCTCTGAATACCATGCCCTCGTTGAAGGTTGGGGCATTACCTGCGGTGTTGATTGTGTCAAAGCGCATGCGGGTATGTACCCCGAGCAAGCCCATCTGTATGGGCCTTCGTTGTCGCGTTTGTTGGACTTAGGTTTGGGCGTTGAGCAAGCGCGTTACGAGGTGCTCGAACGTACGCGTAGCGCATTTCGGCGTGCGCTAGATCGTTTGTATGCGGATATGGATTTGATGATCTCACCTTGCATGACGACGCTGCCGCCAACGATTGCGGAAATGGAGAGCGATACCGGTTTTAATGGCGATGGTCTCGCGCCCTTTATCGTGTTTACGGCTCCATTCGATTACTCAGGCCATCCAACGTTAACGATGCCGGTCGGACTTGATCAGAGCGGCCTTCCTCGGAGTGTCCAATTCATTGGTCCTCATTTGGGAGAACGCCAGCTGATTCAGGCGGCACTGGCGTTTGAACGAGCGCGGGGCGCTACTGTCCATCCACCGATCGCATAATCGGTGCGTTAGCCAAGACTAGAACTATTAGGGGGAGAAATGAACTGGATTCGAGTTGCAGGCGCATACACCATCCTTTTGCTGATGCTCAATGGATGTGGGTCGGATGGTGAACCGCCATCTGTAACAGCAACAAACCGAGCCGGCAATGTAACGGACGAACGCATCATCAACCAATCGTTCGCTGAGCCAGGGAACTGGCTCAGCCACGGCCAAAACTATAAAGAACAGCGTTTTTCTTCCTTGATGCAGATCAACAAGGAAAACATTGAACGCTTACGCCTCGCCTGGTCGCTGCCGATAGGTGGACCAACGGAGCGCATGCAAGGAACACCTTTAGTAGTGGATGGGGTCATGTATGTGACCAACGGATGGAGTGTGGTCTACGCTCTAGACGCTACAACCGGTGAAGAGTTGTGGCGCTACGACCCTAAGACTGATCGAGAGTATGTGAAATATTCGTGCTGTGGGGGTGTTGTGAATCGTGGTGTGGCCGTTTCAGAAGGTCGAGTTTTTGTTGCAACTTATGATGGTCGTTTGGTATCAATCGACGCAAACACCGGGGAAGGTCTTTGGGATGTAGATACGTGGCACCCCTCAGCCCTTGGACGTTTCAATATCTCTGGGGCGCCCAGAGTTGCTGCTGGCAAAGTTTTTATTGGGCAAGGCAGTTCTGAAAGCGGTCATCGCCGTGGCTATGTCACTGCATATGATGCGATTACGGGTGAAGTGGATTGGCGCTTCTATCTTGTCCCTGGTGATCCCAGTAAACCTTTTGAGCACCCAGAAATGGAAATGGCCGCCAAAACGTGGGGTGGTGAGTGGTGGAAATACGGTGGCGGTGGCACTGCCTGGAATTCACTTGTTTATGATGAGGAACTGAGCACGTTGTATATCGGTGTCGGCAATGGTGCGCCGTGGCCACGACAAATTCGCTCGCCAGGTGGCGGAGATGACCTGTTCTTAACCGCAATCGTTGCGGTTGATGTCGAAACAGGGGTCATGAAATGGTATTACCAAACGGTGCCCGGTGATAATTGGGACTACTCCTCCGCGATGGATATCACGTTGGGTGAGTTAGAAGTCGATGGCAAGTTGACTAAAGTCCTGCTGCAAGCGCCGAAGAACGGTTTCTTTTATGTGCTCGATCGCGCCAACGGCGACCTGCTGCGCGCGCACCCCTATACCGATGGTATTACGTGGGCAACGCATATCGATATGGAGACGGGCCGACCGGTCGAAAACCCGAATGTTGTGTTCGAGAAAAACCCTGCTTGGATCCTGCCCGCAAATGCTGGTGCACATAACTGGGAACCTCAGTCGTGGGATGCGGATCTGGGCATCATGTATTTCTATTACCATGATTACCCCAACTTCTATGCATTAGATGAGCAATTCGTAAAAACTGGCAGATACGAAATTAACGAGGTGGGTTTGAGTCTAGGTATTGCGTACGGCCCCTATCGCGAGGCGCTCGCGAAGACCGCCAACGAGCGCCCGCCAGCAGAAGGGTATCTAACCGCCTTCGATCCGTTAACCGGGCAACACAAGTGGCGACACAAACTAGAAAGTGTCTTTAATGGTGGTGTCCTAGCTACTAAGGGGGGGCTGCTTTTCCAAGGTGAAGGGACCGGGGTCTTCGTGGCCCGTGATACTGACGATGGCACAGTGCTATGGACATTCGATGGCCATGGTTCTTTCTCGTCCAGCGTCATAACCTATATGGTCGGGGGGGTGCAGTACGTCGCGACAATGGTTAGTGGAAGCCGCACCTATGACCGTCCAGGAGAATTGTTAGTGTTCAGCCTAGACGGTGATGCGCGCCTTCAAGAGCCTAACAAAAGAGATTTTTCGATTCCTGTTCAACCGCCGCAGAACGCGTCGACAGCACAACTCGAGGAAGGGAACAGATTATATCATGAGCAGTGCGCAATCTGTCATCGGAGTCTAGGTGTACCTTCGATCGTCGCTTCTGCTGCGCCTGATCTGCGTATGATGTCCACCGAGACCCAAGCGGCGTTTGAAGCAATTGTGCTCGGTGGTATGAAGAAACCGCTGGGGATGCCGAGTTTTGCGGATGCCTTGGATAGGACGTCGACTGCCGCCATACAAGCTTTCATCTCGTCCAAAGCGTATGACGCGCGCGAAGCGCAGTCGGCTAAGCGTGCCGCCGAGCAGGCCGACATGGCGGAAGAAAATGCCGCCCCGAGAGGCTAGCTCTGAGCTTTTAGAAGGTCGGCTGCTTTTTCAGCAATCATAATGACGGCGGCGTTGGTGTTGCCAGAGACGACGAAAGGCATCACCGATGCATCCGCGACGGAAAGCCCCTCTAGGCCCATAACTTTAAGGTCAGGGTCGACGACTTTGCCGATCGCGCAGGTACTCGTTGGATGATAGGTGGTGCTCGCGGCATTGCGGATGTACTGCAAAATCGCATCATCATTGGTCGCGTCTATTTCAGGTGCCGGAGATAAGCGGGCGACTAGATAGTCTTGCAGTGTTCCTTGATCGAAAATGTCGAGCAAACCCCGCGACTCAGCTCTGGTTCTGGCTGAGTTGAATAACCCCAGTCTACGCGCGGATTGTTGAAGTTCGTCGCCCAACCTGCAGCATCGGTGAGCGGTGGCTGCTGCCTGCCTCTAGTAAGCACACGCTTTTTTCCGGGTTAGCGGACGGGGTCATTGTGTGATTCCGGTTGGTTGGCCGTCGAGGCTGACTCGATTCTCTTTTTCCCAGTAAGCTTCGATGCCATTTTGACCTCTTTTTTCCGACCAACGTTCGAGTACCGCCCGATCCTCTTGGTAGTCCATGAACGGCACGGCGTAGCCGCACGACGTCTGCACAAGGTCAATGTCTAAGCGGTAATACTGGCGGGCACCAAGCTGTGCAGGGAGCAATTCGGCACAGGCCTGCCACTCTTCATCGCGAGGGTGGATTGTTTTGGCCGTGCCGTAGACTCGCAAAATTCGAGGTTGTCGATCAAATGCACACCACATAATAGTCATGCGATTCGTGTCGGACAGGTGCGCTGCGGTCTCATTGCCGGAACCGGTGAGATTCAACCAAAGTATTTTGTTTGGGGAGAGGACCTTGAGGCTGTTTTGGCCTTTTGGGGATAGGTTTACCCGTCCGTCTTGCGCTGCGGTCGCGACAAAATAGACGTGTTGTTCTGCGATCCAGGTTGAAAGCTCATCGCTCAACGATTCGAAACGGTCTGCCATCGACGTGTCTCCTTGGAAAATAGCGCGCTTGTTGAGATATGGGGCTAAGCGCAAATTTTGATCAAACTGGTGCGAAAGAACACAGATCATACGGTCAGGCACGTGCAAAATGCATCTTTCATGAACAACAAAACTGCTTTATGAGCAAAATTCTTGCGTTAACCTTTTTGGCCCTTGCGCTCTTCAGCCCGAGCCACGCGATGGCTGAATCCCATGACAATAGTCCCTTCGCCTGTGTTTCGCCTGACCGCCCGGGAGACGATCAAAATGAAGTCCTATGGCAACGCTTTTTAGTAGAAGTTGAGGCGTTCAGGGAGTGTGTGGATCTGGATTTGCAACGGCATCAGTTGGCTGCCGCAGACCATCAGGCGCGGGCAAGGTTGGCGGTTGAGGCGTGGCAAGCGTTCGTCACGAATTCTTTGAATGCACCTGAGGACTTTCCGTTTCCACCGGACCGCTAAGGGCCATCAGGGGACAGCTCAACGAGTTCGTCGGCAGGTGCGACGACGATGCGCTCAAGGAACTGGAAAATTTGCGCAACCAGGTTTGCGCTCTTCCTTGGTTGCGCGTAGCTTGTTGCCAACTGCGACACATTTTTTCTGTCAAGGAGAGGCGCAATGGCGAGAGGCGCGCGATTTTTATTTGGTATGTTGGCTTACGTGTTCTTTCTTGGCGTTTTTCTGTATTTGATAGGCTTTGTCTCGAATGAAATCGTGCCGCGAAGTATTGCGGTCGGACCAGTCAGTCACTTCCTGCCCGCTCTGATTGTCGATTTGCTTCTGATTAGTCTCTTCGCTATTCAGCACAGCATCATGGCGCGTCCTAGTTTTAAAGCTGCACTCAGCAAGTACTGGCCGGATGCCATTGAACGAAGCCTCTATGTCGCGATGAGCGCGCTGGCACTCTACCTACTCTTTCGCTTTTGGCTGCCGATTCCTGCAACAGTATGGATTATAGAAGATGCCATGCTGCGGAAGCTGATTTGGGGGGTTGCTGGGTTAGGGTGGGGCATTGTTTTACTGTCCACGTTCTTGATGAATCACTTTGAGCTCTTTGGTCTCCGGCAGATTTGGTCTGATTGGACGGGTAAAGCGATGCCAGAGCAGACCTTCCGTCAGCCTCTCTTTTATAAGCTGGTTCGGCATCCGATATATACCGGCTTTTTGCTTGCTTTTTGGGCAACCCCCGATATGAGCGTGGGACACCTTGTTTTTTCGCTAGCGATGACTATTTATGTCTTCGTCGGAATTCGCTATGAAGAGGCGGATCTGCGAGCAAATCTTGGTGAGGCTTATGATCATTACACAAGGAAGGTAGGCAAGGTCATACCTGGACTTGGCAAGGTACGCTAGCTCCAGCCACAAACATACCCGTGATGCTCGTCACAAAAGGGTGTGTGTATTAGCCGTTCCTCTTTGAGGAAAAAATGTTGCTGAATTCCCACAAAATACTAACAACCGGCAACCGCCCAAGGCCTCGCGTCAGGCTGGCAACGGGGGTTTATGCGTGTGACGGGTTGTCCTACCTTGGTCGTCAGTTGGGCGGCTATCACAACAGATGCCGGCTTTTTAGCGAGTCGAGTGCCAGTATTGGAACAGCTTGGAGAGTATGAGGCGTGCCCACCTGTATCGGCGCATCGATCAGATGGATCGGTTTGCTCGCAAATGCGCTGTGATTTCTGATGCCATTCCTCTTGCTCGATGTGATCGGGTCGGTGGGATTCATAACGCGTCATTACCGTCATTGAAATTGACCTTATACGGTTTGTGGTCTGACTGGATTGCCTTGTTTGAGGTCAACGGAAAACTCAAACCCACCTCGATCAAAAAATTAGTCGAATTGGAGCAAAATGGGAATTGACGAGCGTGAAAGGGCGTAATAAGTTTGTCAATCGGCTCTGATTTTAGAAGACAGAGACCGTTATTGGGTAAACGATCTACGAAGAGTAAAACGATCTACTAAGAGTAAAACGATCTACTAAGAGATGAGAGACTGCGCACACTCCTGCCACCTAGGTGTAGGGAAGAAGTGACTGCAAGTGGACTTGATCCTGAGGGACAGGTACCGAATGTGAGACGGACAGTGAACGATCCAATCGTAGGCTAACCGCTCTAAACACGGTCAGTCCCTCCCATAACTGGGAGGCTAAATGAATATACTCAACTTTTTACGCCGCGAACAAAACGGCGAACTAAAAGCCATGGTTAGCTGTTATGACCATCGGTCAACCAACACCCTGAACAAAAATAATCTTGACATGCTGCGGGTTAGAGACAACCCGAGAAGGCTTGTGCACGGGCTTTGTAGCGCGGGGCACGCAATGGTCACGAGGAATCAGTTGGATCTGGCTGAGCGACAATTTTTTTATCGGCGTTGCGCGCGCAATGACAAAATTGTTGCCGAAAAATACAAAAGTATAATAACGAGGAGAGAAGGCTAATGATATTGACCTTGGATGTTGGGAACAGCCAAATATTTTGTGGTGTCTTTGATCGTAGTGAATTGGTGACACAGTTTCGGCATGCTTCAACGGGACGAAGTTCTTCGGATGAAATCGGCGTTTTCCTACGCGGAGCGTTACGTGAGAACGGGGTAGAGCCTCAGCAGATTAAGGTTATCGGGATCTCTTCTGTTGTCCCGGAGCTGAATTACTCGCTTCGCGCGTGTTGCCAAAAGTACTTCGAAATAGAACCTATGATCATGCGACCGGGGATCAAGACAGGTTTACAAATTGCCTACAAAGACCCGAAAGAAGTGGGTAGCGACCGTATAGCGGATGCCATGGGCGCGACCAAACTGTTTCCGAATCGTAATCTGATCGTGGTTGATTTTGGCACTGCGACAACTGTCTGCGCGATTACCGAAGAACAGGTGTTTTTAGGCGGTAATATCATGCCTGGAGTTCGGTTAGCGATGGAGGCTTTGGAGCAACGCACAGCAAAGTTGCCCTCGGTCGAGATCAAACCAAGTCGGTCGGCCATCGGTAAAACCACAATTGAGAGCATCCAGAGTGGCCTCTACTGGAGTAATGTGGGTATGGTGAGAGAGCTTGTTACACGTATTACGGAGGAGGCGTTCGCAGGAGAATTGCCTCTCGTCGTCGCGACGGGTGGCTTTGCACATCTGTTCCATCGAGAAAATCTATTTGACCACGTTGTGCCAGATTTGATTTTTACGGGTTTGCTCGAAGCGCTGCGTCTCAATGGCTATTTGGATTATGATCTCTGTCCCAAAGAATAGGTGGTTTGTTCTTCTGAACGTATAGTGCGGGACCTATGATCCGGCACCTAGAATGACAGACCGACTGCAACTCATCGTTGTATCTGACGACGATGTCGTGCTCCTTTTTGAGGCAGAAATGCTTAGAAATTTCGATTGTGACCGAGCGTTAGGCGTCGACGAGGAAGCCGTATTAGAACGATTCCACGCGCGTCAATTCGATGTAATGTATTTGGATGTTGGTAGACCGATGACCAACGGCGTTGAGGTCGACGAACGTTTTAAGCACAACGACGCAGGCACTCTGCTTGTCGTCATGACAGGAACGGCGGAGGAAGAATTTAGAGGTGGGCGAGACTTGCTTGTAGGTGTTCTGCTAAAACTCTTCTCGAGGTTGGATCTGACCAACAAAACCCGAACGTTGCTCGCAGCATAAATATGTCTGCCCGATTGAACTATGGCTGGGTCATCGTCTTTGCGATGTTGATGGTACAAACCGTTAGCTCCGGGTTGGGATTCTATAATATGTCGGTCTACATGGTGGAACTTGCTCAACTAATGAGCCGTCCAGTCTCCGATCTCTCTTTTGCCGTCAGCATTTTCTTCATTACAGGTGGTGTTTTTGGACTCTTCGTTGCCGAGCTGATCACGAGATACCAGATTCGCTGGATTATGGTTGCGGGGTCCATTACCTGTGCGATCGCGCTTGCGGGGATGAGTATGGCGCGAGAGATTTGGCAGGTTTACGCGCTGTTTTTTCTCTTCGGGTTAGGCAATACGGGTGTTTCGATAATCATAGCGACGACCTTGATCACGAGGTGGTTCCCGGGCCGTAATCGATCAATTGCGCTATCGATATCGTCCACGGGATTGTCGTTTGGTGGTGTGACATTAACGCCTTTAACGGCGTATCTATTTAATACCGCCGGGGTCTATGAATCGTTTCCAATGCTAGGGCTGATATTTGCGTTGGTTATTATTCCGATAGCGGTTTTTTTGGTGCGATCGCCCGCGCAGATTGATCAATTGCAAATGGCTTCTCGGACGGTGCCGGAATGGGGTTATCGACAAGCGCTCAATACACGGTTCTTCAAGCTACACTCTGCTGGTTATGCGCTTTGCATGCTCGCGCAAGTCGGTGGTATCGCACACTTTTATGGTCGGATTGATTTTGTCAGCGATTACGAAACTGCGAGCATGAGCGTGCAGGCGTTGAGTATTGCGAGCATTCTGTCGCGGTTTATTGGTGGTCTGATTGTGACTCGCGTCTCTATTCGTGCCGTTACTTTGTTTATGTTGGTGGTGCAAGCCATCGGGTTGATTCTCATAGGAGTGGCTGAGGATCGTTTGCAGGGCATTATCGCAGCGGTCATTTTTGGATCGAGCGTGGGTAACTTGTTGATGCTGCAGCCCTTGTGGCTGGCTGAAGTCTTTCCCGGCGCGATGTATCCGAGAGTCTTCGCGATGGCCAGTGCCTTAAGTGTTTTGGGTCTCTCCATAGGCCCATACTTTTTGGGCGTTGTTGTTGATACATACGGCTATGCAGCGGCATACGGTGCAGCAGCATTTGTCTGCATTGGGGCATGGCTTTTTATCTTTGCTGCGGGCGCAGCTCCTGCTGAGCCGGTTGGGCCCAGCAGGAGCGTATTTATTGATAATGACGGCGCAAGTGAAAAACTTGGCGAAAGCCACCCTGTCGAAAGAGGCAATGCGAGTGATACGTGAGCGAATGAACAGAGTAACGATTGCAGGTTTGCTAGTGTTTGGCTGCTGTGGGGTGCAAGCGGCTCTGCCGTTGACCGTCCCTGGAGACGGTCGGCTTCCGAGTCTTGCCAATATGCTAGAGAAGGTGAACCCGGCGGTGGTCAATATTGCGACCAGTGCTCGAACGACTTACCGAAACCCACTATTCGAAGATCCATTTTTCCGGCGCTTTTTTCGCATGCCGAGAAATGAAAGTCGCCGTCCGATAAGTTCTGGTTCAGGCGTTGTGGTCGATGCAGAGGGCGGATATATAGTCACTAACAATCACGTGATCGAAGGCGCTGACCGTATTGAAGTCGGACTTTCAGATGGGCGCACGTTACGCGCAACACTCGTCGGCAAAGATCCTCATGTTGATCTGGCTGTGCTCAAAGTCGAGTCCGAAGACCTGCACGAGATTGTTTTCGGTAAATCGTCAGAGCTGCGTGTTGGCGACTTTGTCGTCGCTATTGGCAACCCTTTCAACCTGCAGCAAACGGTAACTAGCGGAATAGTCAGTGCGCTAGGCAGAAGCGGGCTTGGCATCGAAGGTTATGAAGACTTTATCCAGACCGATGCCTCGATAAATCCTGGCAACTCAGGTGGTGCGTTGGTTGATTTGGCCGGTCGTTTGATCGGGATAAATACGGCGATACTTGCGCCGACTGGCGGTAATGTGGGTATCGGCTTTGCGATCCCTGCTGACATGGTACAGCCTATAATGGCGCAACTGATCGCGCACGGCGAAGTTCGCCGGGGGTTTATCGGTGTTAACGTGCAAGAACTTGTTCCAGAGCTCGCAGAGGCGTTCGGTTTGTCGGGAGAAGATGGGATCATTGTCACAAGGGTAGAAAATGGTAGCCCGGCAGATGCGGCGGGTCTTGAGGATGGTGACGTCCTGACTCATATTGGCGGCCGCAAGTTAGAGGCATTGTCAGATTACGACAGCCAAACTGCTATCCTTTTCATTGGTAATACAGTTGCTGTTGAGTATTTGCGTAATGGGCGACGTCGTACCGCCGAACTTGAAATCAGCGAAGAAACGCAGCAACAAATCTTTGGCCGACAGCTCGATGCGCGCTTAGATGGTGTGCAATTTGAGAATTTTTGGAGTCCTGACGATCCCGGTATGAGCTCCGGGGTGTTAGCAACAGAAGTCGATCGTCAATCTAAGGCGTACGCCTATGGGCTAAGGCCGGGTGATGTCGTGGTTGGTCTGAATCGCCAGAGTGTGCGAGATTTGTCAGAGTTGAGAGATGTCTTGCAATCTGACAAACGATTGCTACTACGCATCTATCGTAATGGTCGTTTTGGAGAGATACCAATTCGTTAGTCTATGCAGGCTTTCGCGCGGTCGCAGATGACTTTTGCGAGCGTGAAGTCAGAGGCGGAACACGGATAAGGCGCTCCGCCATGATTGCTTTAGTCGAACATGATGACGTTGCGGGCAACTTCGCCTGTCTCTAATGCCGCAAGGCCTTCGTTTACATCTTCGAGCCGAATCCGTCCTGAGATGAGGTCATCGAGGTGTAAGCGGCCCTGCAAATACAAATCGACAAACCGTGGCATGTCTACGCGAAATCGATTTGATCCCATGTTGGAGCCTTGCATTTTGCGCTCCATCAGAAACTCCGGGCCGTGCAGTTCAACCATCGTTCCTACGGGGATCATCCCGATGATGGTTGCTGTACCCCCGAAGCCGAGCATTTTGAAAGCCTGTTCTGCGGTTTGCTTCAGCCCGATAGCCTCGAAAGAATAATGCACGCCGCCACCGGTCATTTCTCGGATTTCCCCGATGGCATCTACCTCTGATGCGTTAACAACGTCGGTGGCGCCAAATTTGCGCGCGAGTTCAAGCTTGCTCTCAACCATATCCACCGCGATGATACGAGCAGCTCCCGCGATCGCAGCCCCGTTGATCGCCGATAGACCAACGCCACCGCAACCGATCACGGCCACCGTGCTGCCAGGTTCTACGCCAGCGGTGTGTATCACAGCACCAACGCCGGTCGTCACTCCGCAGCCGATCAATGCGCCGCGATCCAATGGCATGTCTTCGCGGACTTTTACGATTGCGTGTTCGTGGACCAACATATACTCGGCGAAGGAAGACAGATTTAGAAACTGAGCAATCGCCTCGTCCTTCTTGGCGAGCCTCGAGGGCTGGTCTGCCGCTCTCTGCAATTCGGGTTCTCCACACAATGACATATGTCCTGTCAGGCAATGTTCACAATGACCACAGAAGGCTGAGAGGCAGGTAATTACGTGGTCGCCGGGCTTGACGTAGGTAACATCTGCTCCGACGGCTTCAACCACCCCTGCGCTCTCATGACCAAGCACCGCCGGTAGTGGGTAGGGATAACTGCCGTTTTGAAAATGGAGGTCAGAATGACAGACACCTGCAGCGACGGTGCGGACCAGAACCTCCCTTGGGGCCGGGTTGCCGGTTTGGACATCCTCGATTTCTAGAGGCTTGTTGATCTCTCTAAGTACAGCGGCTTTCATTGGCTATCCTCCCATCTCAAATTAGGTTCTAATTGTATCGCGTTATGGTGCCAAAGGGCTTTCGGGAATGCCACTGGCATGCTCTAGTTTGGGGAGAACAAGACGTGAAGATACATGGCCCATGCAAATGCAATGAATGGTTAAGGTTGTCATGAGGCGATTAATTTCGCTTTTGTTCCTGGCGGCAACGTTCGCCCCTAACGTTTCGGCACTCACTAGTGAGACCCATCAGATACTAACGTTTATTGCGGCGCGTGAATTTAACAACTGCGCGCGCGCAGAAATGAGTGTGACGCGCTTTTCTGCCTTGGATACGCGCTACATCGTTCGCGCGAATGCAGCGCAAGCCGACACTAATTTTTTTACCCGAATGTTTAATTGGAACTACTACAACCGAGCGGATCAGACACCTAGAACCGCGTTTGGCGTCATAGATACCCGTTTCCATGACCATTTTGATGATTTGGTCGAAGACACTGATGCGTCAGTAGATCGACAGCGTCGATTGAAGAATTTGGGCAAAATTCTGTCCTACATTCAAGACATGAGCTCGCCCGCGCGAGTGGTACCAGTCTACGTTGGTCGCTGGTGGCGTTTCTCCGTCGGTGACAGATTCGATCGATTCCAAGTGGATAGTGATGCGGTTGAACAAGCAGTTACCGGTCGATGTGATGAGATCGCCGACGTTGCAGAGAGCTTTGAAGAGATTTTGCGAGCTGTGGCCTGGCAGACAATCAGTGCTGTACGTGGCCCGATATTGGGATTTCCTGCCACATGGGAGGCTTACTGGCGTTTTGCCGAAGAAGATGATGAATTCGGCGACTATGGTCCAGCTGGTAATTCATTCGGTGATCGTACGAACTTTCGCTGCGGTGATGGCAAGCGCTGTTTGTTCTTAAAGAATGATCCTTTGTACCGTGACTTTGCGACCGCACGACATATTTCCGCTGTGCTTGGGAGTATGCGGGCGATGGCAGTGATGCAGGAAGAGGAGCGGCACCGTGTTTCGACCCAAACAGCCCGGTAGCCCTCTCGTCAGCAACGAAATTCCTATCGTTCCGATTAGCCGCCAGATGAGACTTGCGCTAGCTATGTCAGGGCACAACGATGGCAGCAGGCATTGTGGATTGGTCTACTCGGCATGGATTGGGTGGTCGTGGGGGTTCCGCTCTTTGGCCCGAGTTGTTCGACACGAGTTTGCTAATCCGTTGTACGTATGGCGTCGATCGAGAGCATTTTCAAAGGTAGACCAGTCGAGCTGATGTGCGGTAAGTGCGTTGTTTAATGGATTTTCACTCTGTATGGCTTTTGGTTTCTCGGAGGGTGGGGTTTAATCGCTTAATTGCGGGAGGATGTTCGTGGGCAGATTACATCTAGGCTTAACGCCTTGGGATTTTGCAGACTTAAGTGCTGTGTCGTTGTGCGAGCAAGCGAGATTCGCTGAGGCGAACGGCTATGAGTCGATCTGGTTGCCTGAAAACCATTTCGGTGAGAACGCGTTGCCTGATCCTCTAACGCTGTTGGCCAGTGTTGCCGGGGTTACCAAGCAAATTAAACTAGCTACAACGTCTTACCTCCTGACCTTACGCAACCCCTTGCAAGCGGCCGAACAAGTTGCTGTGTTAGATCAGTTGAGTGGCGGGCGGGTCATACTCGGCGTCGGACGGGGCTATGCGCCCGAGATGTTAAAAGCTTTCCATGTGCCACCAAAGGAGAAGCGTCGCATCTTTGCATGGACTTTAGGTCTGATGCGAGACGCGTGGGCAGGGCAACCTGTTTCATTGGATGGCGATCCTGAAAAAGCGATAGAAGTGCATCCAAGACCGCGACAACAACCCGCGCCGCCTATCTGGGTCGCAGCCTTTGGACCCAAAGCGCTCGCTCAGGCAGGACGTCTCGGTCTGCCATATCTGTGTTCCCCAATGGAGAGCCTCGCGACTCTCGAAGAGAACTATGAAAAGCACCGTGCGTCCGCGGAGGAGGCAGGGGTCGACGTACCGACGGTTGTACCGCTCATGCGCACAGTATTTGTGAGCAAAGATCAAAAAGAAGTTGATGAAGTAAAGCAGATGCTGGCGGCGCGAACGGACAACACCCGTCTTCAAGCGGGAGAAAGTTACGACGATTGGACGATTGTTGGTACGCGATCGGAGGTTGAGGATAAGATCGCACTTTACCAAGAGCGTCTGGGTATGACGCATATGGTGGCGACACGACTGCGTGTATCAGGCATACCGAGCGAGCGGCTTAGGACCAGCGTTGCGCTTCTGGCAGATCTTGTGAGCGGCGGGTAAGATCGCGCGTTGCACGGTGGACTAATAGTTCGCCGTGGTCGCTAGGGAAGGAAAAGTAAAGGAACGAAGATGACATTTAATATTCTATGGCCTGCGATGCGTTGGCCAACTGACCGTGACATCGAAGCCAGTAGTGTCGGTGAGCACAACGCGATTTTTTGTGAACGCTATACCGACGTGACAGAAGACCAATGGGCGAGCTGTGATGCGGTGGTCAGCGTGCAGGACATCCCAGATCAGTATGCGGACAAAATGACTAACTGTCGGATTTTTGTCACACCGAAAGTTGGCTTTGACAACATAGACTTTAGCGCTTGGGCGGCCCGAGGCGTTCCCGTCTGCAATGTGCCAGATTATGGGACGCAAGAAGTAGCAGACCACGCCATCGCTCTAATGATGTCGCTGATGAAGGGCATTACCTTCCATACCAGGGAGCTAAAGAAAGATCCTGCTGGTCTTTGGCGGCCGGCGCTGAACCCTTTTGGCAAGCGGCTTTCGGTCTGTACCTTTGGCGTGGTTGGTTTAGGAAGGATAGGTACGGCTGCGGCCCTGCGCGCGAAAGCTTTTGGTATGGATGTGGTGATGTATGACCCCTATCGCGAAAACGGTGCTGAGCTGAGTGTCGGTATTCGTCGTGCGCACTCTCTAGCTGATCTCTTTGGTCAGTGTGATGTCGTGAGCGTACACGTGCCGTTGTCGACCGAAACTGAAAAGCTCATCAACCTGGAAGTCCTGAAGACGAGTCAGCCGGGGTTGATTTTGATCAACACGGCTCGGGGTCCGATCGTCGATTTGGACGGCCTATACGAAGCCCTCAAGGGTGATCATATACAAGCCGCAGGGCTCGACGTTTTGCCGGAAGAACCGGCAAATCCGGATCATCCGTTGATTAAGTCTTGGTCTGCAGACGAAGAGTGGATAGACAACCGCTTACTGCTTACGCCGCATTCTGCATTTTTCACACCCGAAAGTGTCTACGACATGCGTTACAAGGGTGGAGAGGTGGCGGTCACCTATCTTGGTGGTGGTCCGCTTAACAACTGCGTGAACGGAGACACGCTGAACGATCCAAGGTAGCTTATCGACGATGGAGATTCCAGACTACAGAAAGCGCCGCCAGCGGCTGTTCTTGGTGCTGTCGGGGGTTTTCCTCGGTACTCTGGCTCTTTTGAATGTCCTCGGTATTACCAGATTTGTGGATCTTTCTTTCACGCTATTTGGTCTTGATATACCGATGGTGGTCGCGGTGGGCGTACTGCCTTACCCCGTGACCTTCATGTGCACGGACTTGATCTCTGAGCTATACGGTGAGAAAAAGGCGCGCGACATGGTTTATGTTGGTGTGCTTTTGAACGGGTGGGTTATCTTTCTCCTGTGGCTAGGGGGTGTGTTACCTGGTTTCGAGCCCATGGATGCGGCAACGGGCATGCCTGCGGTAGACGATGCCGGTCGATTGCCGCTATTTTTTGAAGTTCGTGAGTTGGCCTTCGGTGCGGTTGCGGCATCGATGCTGGCCTATCTGGTGGCGCAGTTTTGCGATGTAAGATTGTTCCACTTTTGGAAAAAAGTCACGGGTGGAAAGCACCTTTGGTTGCGCAACAACGCCTCAACCATGGTGAGCCAAATTGTCGACACGACGGCTGTGATCATGATCACGCATTTTTATGCCCGTGCGCTTCCGGTCAATGAAGGCGAGGACATTTGGCCTCAGCTGCTTGTGTTCATCGCATCGGGGTATGTCTTCAAACTTGTCGTGGCGCTAGCCGATACGGGTCCGATCTACCTTGCCGTCGCGTATTTGCGGCCCTTTCTGGGTTTAAAGCCGAATGAAGAAGCAACCGAAGATTAACTAGCCTTTGTCATCGAGACGAAGGATGTATCTCGGTGGAAAGCCGGTGAGAATTCTAAACAGCGTCGGCAGAGCGTGATCCGCGTTCACGCGAGCGAACTCTTCGGGCGATACCGTCACCGCTGTGTAGTGTTTGGTTTGCGTACCAACTGTGACAGATACGTTTGGGTTCTCTTGCGCCTGATGAAACCAGGCACGTGGCCAGTGATTGGCAGCAACGTAGAGTTTTTCATCGCTGATGATACGCGCAAGAACACGATTCGCCTGCTCGCCGTCGATGTTGGTGGTTGTGATCACTAAAGTGCCATCTGGAGAGGGTTGATAGTAGCCCAGTAGGGATTCAAAAATCCCTACGATCGCGACGTAGAGCAAGAACAAAATTGCGATGATTTTGATAATTCGCATAGCGCACCTCAGTTTGTCCCCTGCATTCTAGAACGAAAACGTCGCCATGCACGAGCGATGAGTTCGGAGCGAGTTAGTTTTCTATCTGCCCTAGGTTGGCGTGTAACACCGCGCCATTAATGACTGGATTTTCTGCTGCCCAGAGCAGTGTGTTTGCTATCTCGTCAGGATGCACAAGTCGGTCATAAGCACTCATTGCAGCAACCGATGACAGGGCATCCTCCGGAACATGTTCGCGCAGCATTTCGGTATCAGTAAAGCCGGGACAGATACAGGCAGTGTGAATACCTTGGCCCGCTAAGTCCTGGCAAGTACTGCGCATCATGCCGACCATAGCGTGCTTGGTGGTGACGTAGGAAAAGGAACCGGGCACGGCTTTTTCTGAAAGGGTAGATCCCACATAGAGAATAGACGATCCGGACGGCATGAAAGGGATGGCAAAGTAGTTCAAAGAGTTTGGCGCGATGAGGTTCGTTTCGACGACTTCTCTTAGCTGGTTGCTCGGCGTTTCAGCCGCGCTATCGTTGATCAGTTTGGCTGCATTATGGATGAGCACAATCTTGTCAGCGTTTTGGACTGTTTTGGTTATTTGAGGCGCGACAGTTTCGATGAACCCAGGTTTGGACAAGTCGCAATTGATATGGGTGACAAAGTCCAATGGGCATCGTCGGCGCGATAAATTAATGACTTGGAAACCTGCTTTGTGGAACGCCTCGGCAGTGTGTAGACCGATACCGGCGCTGGCTCCGGTGATGAGCAAACAATTCATAAAGATTCCTTTGATTGCCAAGTGGCACTAGCCCATTGTCCGGCGCCACTTGCACATTTGAGAACGAGGGTTGTTATATCCTGACGCAGGATATCTGGATGTACAGTGAGTCGCTCGAGTAAATAATGAGCGAGCTCCTCAACGGAAATATTACGCACGGGGAGTAGTTTTAAGTCGCGCTGTAAAAATGGAATACGTTCGTCGGCAAAAAGGACGTAGGTGTACCTGTCGTCGGAGTCGATTTTAATGTGTGGTGACGACGCGGGCATTAAAACCAATTCGTCTAGACTGTCACACAGTTCTTTCAGCGCGTCTTTTAGAATATTGTAATCAAACGTTAAGCCGTCAGCCTGAATTTTGGCTGTTGCGTCTAACGCCACATGAAAGTTATGGCCATGCAGATTCTCACGTTCCGTTGCCGAAAATATTGTGAAGTGGGCAGCGGCAAAGTGTAGATACTCTTTGCTAATTTCGATTGTGGTTTGCACCAGTAAAAACCTCTAGGTGGTGGCAGGCTATCTAGGCCTTCGGTTGCTCTTCTTGGAGGTTGTCCAATATCAGCCCATAGAACGCATTTTCACCTGAGAGCTCTGCGAAATACCAGCCCATGTGATTATGGCATTCTGTGCAACTTGCATAACGCCATAGAAACCCCATGAACCAACTGTCGGCTGCCTCTGCTTGGCCCGAGATATCGCAGCCTAAGGCTTGGCGAAAGCAACCTACCTGAAATTCAATTGCGTACGGGTTGGTCAGGGAATGAGCATGTGCACCTGCAACGTTGATCTTCTCTGATGCGGATGTGATCACGTGTGAACACATCGCACAATATATGAAGTTTTTGTCATCTGGCTCGCCAAGCTCTAACATGACTCTTAGTTCAGGGTCTAACTCGCCGACCACAGTAGCGTCTTCACTCATCAGATTCGCGGTTCTATTGGCAGGGTCTTGGATGACATGTCGATTCGTGATCCGTCAGTAAGGGGAAATGTCGAGTGGAACCATTTTCAAGTATTTACGAGCGAGCTGCAAAGCGTAAAGGTGGCAATGACGCGCTCGATCGTTTGTTGTCCAAGTCCGGGCCGGCCTCAGCTTTACAATATCTGCCAGACAGTGATGTCCTCGCTGAGATGACCAAATGTGTTTTTCGGTCTGGGTTTGTGTGGAAGATCATCGAGAACAAATGGCCAGGCTTTGAAACGGCTTTTCATGGGTTTGATGTGACTCAATGCGCAATGATCTCGGATGAAGAGATTGAAACGTTGCAAGAGAATACGGAGATTGTCCGCCACGGCAAAAAGATTCAATCGGTTCGTGCGAACGCTCAATATGTCATGAGCGTGCGAGCAGAACACGGATCTTATGGTGCCTTTCTTGCGAACTGGCCGGAGGATGATTTTATTGGGCTTTGGGATCACCTGAAAAAAGGCGGCAGCCGACTTGGCGGTCAAACTGGTCGATTCTTCTTGCGTTTTGTCGGACGCGATACGCCCATGTTTTCGAAAGATGTGGTTGCGGCGATGGTTGCCGCTGGCGTAGTGGATAAGGCGCCAACCAGTAAAAAAGCGTTGCAATTGGCTCAGGATTCATTCAACTCATGGCGTTTAGAATCCGGCCGCACATATGCCGAACTGTCTCGAATTCTTGCTCTGTCTGTGGATAGTTAAAGGGAGACAAGTTTGTTATGAATGCCCGTACGCAAAATGACTTTGCACATCTAAGAGCCTCTGGTGCTGCGGTCAGGCATGCTTTTGACACGATGCGGACGGCCTGCAAACCAGGGATGACGACGGCAGAGTTAGATGCGATCGGTGCGCAGATTCTAGCTGAGCATGATGCAGTCTCTGCACCGCAATACTATTACGATTTCCCGGGCACGACTTGTATTTCGCTCAACGAGCAAGCAGCTCACGGTATTCCTGGTGATACCGTGATCGCGGCCGGTGACATGATTAACATCGATGTTTCTGCTAACCGCAGAGGGTTTGTCGCTGATATGGGGGAGTCGTTCGTTGTCGGAGAGGGCAGCATTGAGCAGCAACGCATCTGCGCGGCTGTCCAGGAGGCGGTGGCTGCAGCACTGGCAATGGTGCGTGCTGGTAGATCGTTAAATGTGATTGGCAGGGCAGTGCAGAAAATTGCTGATCGTGAGGGCTACACGATAGTGCGAAACTTAGGCAGCCACGGGGTGGGCCGAAACATCCATGAAGAGCCTTCCTACATCCCCTACGACAACCCGGAAGAGCGGCGAGTGCTCACGCGGGGCATGGTAATTACCATCGAACCGTTTTTTTCAACGGGGGTTGATTGGGTTTTCGAAGAGGACGATGGCTGGACTTTGTCTGTTCCGGCAGGGCATCTGGTCGCTCAATTTGAACACACGTTGATCGTTACTGATCGTCGGCCCGTGGTGGTCACTGAAAAACAAGTCGGCCACTAGGTGCAAGAGAACAAACGAGGATTGACATGCGACAAGCGCTGACAGCAGATCAAGCTAACTTTAAGGCTGAAGTAGAGGGCTTCCTCGCGACGACTCTTCCGCGCGAGATTGCTACCCGGATTAAGCGGGGTGCAGGTATCAACAAGGAAGATTTAGGTGCGTGGACGAAGCAGCTCAACCAGAAAGGCTGGGCCGCGCCGAACTGGCCGGAAGCGTATGGTGGCACTGGTTGGAATTTGATGCAGCGGCACATTTTCGATGTGGCCTGTCGGCAGGCCCACGCGCCGGTTTTGTCAGGGTTCGGGTTGAATATGGTGGGTCCAGCCATCATTGAATACGGCACAGACGCACAAAAGCAGGAATTTCTGCCAAAAATTCGCAACGCTGATCTTTGGTTTTGTCAGGGTTACTCGGAGCCTCAGGCTGGTTCTGATCTGGCTAGTGTGCGCACGCGAGCCGACCGGAAGGGCGATGATTACGTGGTTAACGGTCAAAAAATTTGGACCTCTGGAGCAGAAGATGCTGATTGGATCTTCTGCTTGGTGAGGACTAATCACGACGTTCAGCAGCAAAAAGGGATTAGTTTCTTGCTCTTGGATATGACGTCCCCGGGCGTGCAGGTTGAGCCGCTGATTGCCTTCAATGGCAAGCGGCTGTGGAACCAAGTCTTCTTCGACGAGGTCCGTGTCCCGGTTGAGCAGCGGCTTGGGGATGAAGACCATGGCTGGACCGTGGCCAAGAGCCTGCTTGGGGATGAACGGCTGTTGGTTTCTCGAGTTGCAGAGAACAAACGCATCCTGTCAATTATCAAAGAGTTGGTTGTGCTGCAGGGTGATCGTGGTGTTGAGCTGCCAGAGAGCCTTTTGAATGAAATTAATGCGTTAGATGTCCGCTTACGAGCACTCGAAATGACGAGTTTGCGAATCCTGACGCAGGCAGACGCTGGCGGAAAAATCGGGGCAGAGCCAAGCATGTTAAAGCTTAAAGGTAGCGAGTTGGTGCAGGCACAAGATGAGGTTTTGTTTAGAATAATTGATCATCTGGCTTTACCTTTGGACACAAAAAACACTAACCGCACGCCTGTCGAACCTGCCTTTGCTGAGTATGTCGCGTCTGGCCAGTATCATCATCGCGGCTTCACGATCGCTGGCGGATCATCGGAGGTTCAACATAACATTATTGCGAAACAGGTACTTGGTCTATGAGCGCAACCCTTCCCATTATTGGTGGCAGTCTAATTGGTCTTGCTGCGGTTTGGCTGTATTTGAGTTTGGGTCGAATCGCAGGGATTAGCGGGATCGCTGCCAACGCGCTGATGCGAGCGAAGGACGGCATCTGGCCGGTCGTGTTTGTTGTTGGTTTGGGCGTTGGGGGCTGGGTTGCTTACACGGTAACAGAAACACAGCCCCTAGGTGGTATTGCCGAAGGTCAGGCAGTTTGGCTCATGGTCGGTGGTTTGTTGGTTGGTTTTGGTACCCGTCTTGGTTCTGGATGCACGAGTGGCCATGGTGTCTGTGGCGTCTCAAGATTCTCTAAACGGTCGCTCATTGCAACCATAACTTTCTTGTGCGTAGGTATGTTAACTGCAACGGTAGGAGCTCTGTAGTGAGAGGGCTAGGCAACGTTTCCGCTCTTGTAGGTGGCATAATCTTTGGCGCCGGCCTCGTCGTTTCAGGGATGACAGACCCCGAGAAAGTGCTTGCCTTTCTGACGCTTGGGGATGATTGGGATCCAGCTTTGATCTTTGTGATGGGCAGCGCGGTGGTTGTTGCGACGATCGGTTTCTGGCTTGTCGGTAAGAGGGCGACACCGCTGTTTGATACCGAATTTCACGCGCCCGCATCAAGCACGCTCGATGGCCCGCTATTAGGCGGCGCCGTACTATTCGGGGTTGGCTGGGGTGTGAGTGGTTTTTGTCCCGGCCCGGCGCTTGTTGGTGTTATGACTTTAGACCAACGAGCGTTACTGTTTATTGTTGCGTACGGTGTAGGCGTCGCACTATTTGAGATACTTGTTAGTCCGCGTCTCCAACTAGCCACGATGCAGGAACCATCGATAGTGGACGGGTAATTTCTGCTCGCATCAGCGCGGGTACAGCATGCCGCCATACGTTAGCGCTTATGAAGCGCGCGATGTCTAGTCTGCTTAAGCGCGGTCGGCGATGCAGCTAAGTCACTGAAAAATAGACACTTCGATGGGCGTGCCTGTTTGGTTTGAGTGGGATGGTCGGTCTGTGTTGCTTTTGACGGGACCGCGAGGACCCATGAGGAGGGCACTGCTGAGTTGGTCCGCCGTCTTGGACCTAAAAAGTTGGGATCGCACCAAACGTCAGCTCAAGATGTCCCGGGACCGATGGATCCCGGGCGGTGACTATAGGGTCAGGATTGCAATCAAACCTGACCAGAGGCGGACGGGTGCTTGAGTCCGCAAGTTTACGGTTCGTTTGTGGTGGCTTGGAAGTTTAATCCGGATTCGCGCTCCTGTAAGCGAGCGCCACGAAGTATGCCGCCCATAGCGTAGTTACCTTCGTGACAGGCGTATTCAAAAATCTTCTCCTTGGACGATTGCATAGACACGCGCATAGTAAACGGACGCTTGAAGCTTGTGGGAGCATTGACTGTTGCTTCGTAGCTTAACTGTCCTGGTGCAGTCATCGTAAACCGTTCAATCAGGTGTAAATCTCGTCCGGAACCTAAGACGCCATTGTCGTGTGGACGCATGAATTGCACAGGCAGATGGAACGCTGGTGTTTTGTCTGTGAAGTTTTTGCTCTCGACGACGAGGGTATTACCGTCCCAAGAAGCGCGGGAACTGCCGTACCACTGATGAATGTTATCAGGAAGGTGACCTCTACCGTCGGTGGGAATAATGCGGGCGTCATGGATCATTTCGGTCGTTAGAACGACATGCGTAGGTGTTTGCACGATGCGGAGGTTATTGTTGTAGGCGCTAGGGGTGATTGGTGGCCCCGCGTTGAATCCAATAAGGCAACGTTCTGACAATCCCAATTCTTCAGGATTTTGATGTAGATAATTCGGTCCGACGCTATAAGACAATACGTCTCGGACCGGTGCTTCACGCTGCTTGTTTTGTGCTATGCGTGCAGCGTCGGCCGACGCGACGACCTCTGGGAGCCGTCCATTTGATGGGTCGACGATCAAAGAGGTTCGCATATCCTTGTCTAAGCTCTCACCAGGATCAAGCCAGAATGAGTTGTAGCCTTCGACATCTTGGGTTGCGATACCTGTTGGTTCGTCCTTCCGGTCTGGGGGCAGTATCTTATTTAGCAGCGCTTTCGCTTCGTTTGCGCTCAGTATTGCTTTGTCGCCGAATTCCAAAGGGCGCTCTAACGGTGTCAGCGTACGGAAATCCCACACCCCTTGTAGATCAGGGGTACCCCAAGGCGTCAGTGCCGGTGCGAAGGGCGTGTCGTCTGCTATAACCGGAGTTGAGGCAAAGTAACTGCTAACCAGAGCAACAAGGATAGATGCTAGTTTTAGGGGTGATTGCATGTGAATCCTCTCATAGGATAGAAATAACTGCCTCAGATACTAACAACTTTTGTTACGCGTGTGCGCTGACAAAATTGGTTTGATGACGGTTCATCTCTGCAGTAGCAGGGTCAATCCAGAGGAGATGGCCGGCATCGTCCATTGTGTAGAACTCTGAGTTTTCTATGCGCGCGTGCGCGCGCATTGCCACAAAATAGGGAACGTCGTCGTCTGCTGTGCCATGCACGATGAGAGTGGGGCACTGCACCGATTCCAATGGCAGTGGCTTATTTTCGACCGATCGAATGACTTCAATATCGTTTTCGAAGCCCGGCTTACGATCTTCCCAGGGCGATGAACTTGGTGTCAGTTTTGTGAGGCATTCTACCGCGGCAGGGTCTCGGAGGACGCTGTCGGTGACTTTATTCAGCTGTGTCGGTGAGTAAGTACTCTCACCAGCAATCGGTTGTTTAATGGTCAAGCGAGGAAATTTTTCCAGCGACCACTCCCCAAGCGCTTTCCGATCGGGGTCATAAGTACCTTGCTCCACGCAGGAATGTTTATCGGATAGGCTGTTGATACGGCGCAGATAAGGAGTAGGGACGGACTCGGTCTGGGTGACGGGCCGCGAAATGGATAGCGCAAGGCCCACCGCCGGAAATTCCTTGCGCCGCGACTTTTTTGATGTTCAGCGTATGCAACAAGGCAGCGAAGGCGTCTGCTTGCTCGGCTGCTGTGCGACCCACATCAATCGACGTGCGTAGGTAGCCCGGACGCGAAACTGAAATACTGCCCATCCCGGCGGCTAAGAATGGGTCTCCAAGTGCGAGCCGCGCCGCTCGCCAACTTGAAATGCGCATAGGCATTGCACCCTAACATTTCACTAAAGGACATACATCAGATGTCGATGCCGCGTTGGCGTTTTTAGCCTTGTTCTCTGCACGGCGGTGACCACCTTCTTGCAAGAATTATTGTAGACGCTGGGGTTTCGATTCATGATGAAAAAATAGAGTTAAATTCGGGTAGGAACATGGATACATCGATTTCTGTCGAAGAATTGGCGGATGTTATGAGAAGTCTCGGAATGTCGTCTGATGATGCGTCCGCCTACAAGGGTGTGGTTGATGGCATGCTCTCAGGAGCGGCCGCGAGTGACGCGTTCGATTGGCCCGTATCAGCGTCTGTAGAGCGAAACTGGGTGCGCCCGGATGACGCGGATAACCCGCACGGGGCCTGGTACGTTCAGACCGATATCCGGGAAGCGCAGTCGGGTAAACTCGCGGGTATGCGTGTGGCTGTGAAAGACAATTTACTTTTGGCGGGTGTTCCGCTGATGAATGGCACTCACATCCTAGAAGGCTATGAGCCGCAAGAAGACGCTGAGATCGTGACGCGCATGCTTGCTGAGGGCGCGACGATCGTCGGCAAAACAGTGTGTGAGGCGTACTGTTTTTCCGGTGGTAGCCATACCAGCGCGACCGGCCCGGTTTTGAATCCTCACAATCCCAGGCGCTCTGCTGGCGGCAGTTCGTCGGGCTCTGGTGTTGTTGTTGCCACCGGCGAAGTTGACGCCGCTATTGGCTGTGATCAGGGTGGCTCGATCAGAATGCCAGCTTCCTTCTGTGGCATCGTTGGTATGAAGCCCACTTGGGGTTTGATCCCGTATACCGGGATATTGGGTATGAACCCCAACATTGATCACACTGGACCGATGACGGCGACGGTCGCTGAGAATGCGCGCTTGCTCGAGGTCCTTGCTGGCCGTGACGGCGAGGATTCTCGCCAGATAGCAACGCCGGAAGCCGCCGTTAGTTATCGTGATGAATTAGGCGCTAGTGATCTCGCCGGATTGAAAATTGGGCTTGTCCACGAGGGCTTTGGCTTGCCATCTTCGGAGCCGATGGTCGATGCGGCGGTGCGGGCTGCGGCTGATAGCTTGACCCGCCTCGGAGCGGAGGTGATCGAGATATCTGTGCCGATGCATGCGCAGGCAGGTACGTTGGGCTTTGGTGGTACACAAGCCGTCACAACATCTATGTTCAGTCTGGATGGCATGTTGCTGGAAAGACCCGATCTCGTGCCTGAAGCGTTCGTTGCAAAGCAGCGTGGATGGCGGACACGGGCTGACGAGCTGCCGGCTAACGTTAAAACGGCGTTGATCAGCTCAGAAGTGATGACGCGTCGTGAAGGCTACCGTTTCCTAGCCCGAGCCGCGCGGGGCGTGCGTCTGCTGCGTCAAGCCTATGATGCGGCCCTGAAGACAGTTGATCTTTTAGTGATGCCGACGACACCAATGACTGCGTCTGTGCTACCTGGTCCGGATGCGTCTCCGGCGGAGGTGACCGCGCTTGCCTTTGCACCGCTAGCCAATACCAGTGCCTTTAATCACAGCCATCACCCGGCGATGAGCGTTCCCTGCGGGCTCGCAGACGGACTCCCGATAGGCATGATGTTCGTCGGACGGTTCTTTGCAGAAGGGACAATCTATCGCGCCGCGCATCTTTTAGAGCAGCATCAAGATTGGCGCGCGCACAATCGCTAGCGCCAATCATGCTTCGCTCTGTTGCCGGCGTATTTCGCTGAATGCGACCGAGAGCGTTGCGATGGTGAGTATCGTCGTGACCAACTCCATTAGGGCCGCGAGTGGTCTTGCGTAAGGTATCTGTGCAACCAAGATAGTGAGGATCGCGAGCAGGAACGGAAAGAGCCAAATACACAAAATCAGTGACGAAATGTGCCCTTGTGCCATGCGCCATGCATCACCGAGGGTGAATGCTTCTCCGAGCGCGACCGCTGGAAAAATTAACGACAATGAACAGCCACCTACGATTGCCACGACCATGACGATAATCGGTCCGACGGGTTGTGTACCCATGGCGATTGCGATTAAGACCGCGAGCAACATGACCAGGGCGAGCACATAACCTGCAAAGCGTGTTTCTCGGCGAGACCAGGAACGTAACCCCCATTGCGGAACCGAGTCTGGCCCGAGCATCACAATGCGATGGGTCGTGATTGCGAACACGGTGTGGAGCACGAGAGAGGAAACTGCTAATAAGATTGCAATACCAAATGTGATTTCGTCGGTCGGAAGAAAGTGCAGGGCAAGGTAGATAATGCCGGGACCCAGGAGTGCCTTGCCAAGCGTAGGCAATTCGGCAAGAACTGAGGCGAGCGCGCCGACTATGACGCGCCTAGGGTTGATCGGTCTGGCCTCCAATGTGCTAGCCCAAAAGAGCTTTGAGGTCTGAATCGGGGTCGCCGAGGGTGGCGGCATCGACCGCTCGTCCAACGAGTTGTTTGCAAATCATGAACTCTTTAGGGCTATTGACAGCGTCCGCCGCGACGACTTTGCCATTGTTTAAGTAAAAGACAGCAAATTGGTGATTATCCATGTCGCCTCGCACAATTTGTTGGTCGCCATCAGCCGAAAAGCCGACCATTTGTAGCTTTAGTTCGTACTGATCGGACCAAAACCATGGGATGGAGGCGTAGTTTTTATCGCCGCCGAGCATGTTTGTGGCGCAGACGCGCGCTTGTTCCATCGCATTGGGCACTGATTCCAGCCGAAGGCGTCGGTTGAGGAGTGGGTTCGGATGATTGGTGCAATCTCCGGCCGCGAAAATATGCTCATCTGAAGTGCGGCAGTGGTCGTCGACAACGATCCCGTTGTCGACTTCAAGGCCTGCGTCTTGCGCGAGTTCGACATTGGGCATAATACCGATGCCGACGATGACGAGATCTGCGTCGAACGCGCCCGCATCGCCGCACAAAACCTGTGCCACGCGCCCATTGCCTGCGAAGCCACTAACGCCCGTTGTCGTGTGGAGATGGACGCCGCGACCCGTGTGCAGTTTGTGATAGTAATTGGACATTTCGGGCGTTGTGACACGCTGCAAAATCCGCTCTTCCATCTCGAGGACATGGACCTCAAGGCCTGCTTGCACACCGACGGAGGCAACTTCGAGACCAATGTAGCCACCGCCGACGATCACGAGGCTCTTGGCTTGTCCCATCTCTGCACGGATTGCGTCGACATCAGCGATTGTGCGCAAGTAGTGGATACCACCGAGATCTGAGCCTTCAATGTTGAGAATTCTAGGTCGGCTGCCAGTTGCCACGATTAGCTTGTCATATTCGAGGCTGTCGCCATTATCGAGGCCTATGCAGCGGGCTTCGCGATCGATTGTAGTGGCGCGTGTATTTAAAAGTAGAGTGACGTCTTTGTCGGCATAGAACTTCTCCGGACGCAGGTAGACTCGCTCGATTCCTTGTTCGCCGGCTAGGTATTGCTTAGATAGCGGTGGCCGCTGGTAGGGAATATGGGATTCGTCACCAATAATTGTGATGGGTCCTTCATACTTCTCTTGCCGCAGACTTGCCGCTGCCTGTCCAGCTGCGTGCCCCGCGCCAATGATGACCATTCCTGCCATGAAAGTGTTTCCCTGTGTCTAAAATCGTGGATGGCTAAATGGCTTAGTTTACCTGTCGTGCTAAGCTAACGCCCGTGCCAAATCACGTAAAGCTTTTGGGGAGTAAGCCGTGCCAGACTTTTTGACGATTCATGAAATTATCCGCCAGGCTAAACGAAACCTGGACCAAGGTAGCTGGGACTATCTGGTTGGTGGGGCTGATAGCGAGAGCGCGCTGAGGCGTAATCGTGCCGGTGTCGATTCTTGGGTCTTTAAACCCCGTATATTGAACGACGTCAGTGAGGTAGACACCGCAAGCGAGTTCTTAGGCGTTCCGATGCGAATACCCGTCATCATGCCACCAATAGGTTCAATACAGGTTTTTGAAGAAGGTGGTGCTGCGAGTGTCGCGAAAGCCGTGCAGGAATTCGGCATTATGCAGATATTGAGTTCGGTATGTTCGCCTGCGTTCGATGAGTTACCTAACATTGTGGACGGTCCACGGATCTACCAACTCTATCTGGTCGGCGACGAAGCGTGGATGGACGACATTATTGAGCGAACCATCGCGGCTGGATACAAAGCATTTTGTCTCACCGCAGATACACAAACTTACTCTAGGCGAGAGCGGGACATTTTGAAACGGTATGTGCCTTTATCGGGTCGCATCGCGAGCGGCAATGACGGTGGTGGTGGATTTCAAGGCGGTCAATCTAAAATGTCTTGGGAGACCGTGGCGCACATTAAAGAGAAGTTTGACATCCCACTGATCATTAAGGGCGTGGGCGTCGCGGAAGATGCTGCTCGCTGTGTCGAAGCTGGGGTCGATGTGGTCTACGTCAGCAATCATGGCGGACGACAACTCGACCACACCCGTGCTTGTATCGATGCGTTACCTGAAGTGGCAGAAGCCGTAGATGGTCGCGTTCCAGTCGTTGTCGATGGTGGCTTTATGCGCGGTGCCGATGTTGTAAAAGGACTTTGTCTAGGCGCTGATTTTATTGGGATGGGTCGGTTTGAAGGCCTGGCGGTGGCGGCGGGTGGAACTGAGGCGTTGTTGACTGCACTCAAGATTTTGGAACATGAAATAAAAACCACTATGGCCTTGGCCGGGATCAATAGCTTAGATCAGCTGACACCAAGTTTGGTCACGAGGGAGCAGCCACTTGCGCCGCCACATGTGTTGGGGGCATTCCCCTTTTTAGCGGAGGGCTATTAGGAGTAGCCCCTCTGAAGCGTATAGCCGAGCGCGCTAGTTGGTGTCGCGGGGGACCGGCATAGGAAAGGGCGTGACTTTGTCGCCCTTGCTGTCGGTGATCTTGGCGACACCTTCCTTCTCTACCTCATCGATGCGAACGATTGAATGCATCGGGATGAAGGACCGCTGTACGCCGTCAAATTCATTGCGCAAGCGATCCTCGGCAGGATCTATCAGCACTTGTGAGCGGTTACCAAAAGTGTAGTCTTCGATTTCAACGAAGCCATATAGTTCACTTTGATAAATATTTCGTGCATAGACCTCATAAACCTGCCCTTGGTTATGGAACAGGACCCGGTAGACATGCCTTGATTGTTCTTTATCGCTCATAGGTTTCGAAATGGTTTTTACTGTGATTCACACGAGAAGATGGGGTCAGTTTGCCAGTTTTCAAGACTAGAAAGTAGGATTTAAATAGCGAAAGACCAGTTTGATGTCCTGGTCCGAGATCGATGGCATGGCGAACAGACGTTGCGCTGGCATTTTTTTTCACGCCACGGTCCATGTGGTATTTTGGTGACCGCAGTGGCGTACAAGTGATCTCTCGGGCAGCAGTTGAAAGAGATTTTGCTAGATCGAACGCACGTCTGCAGTTTGCCGTTTGTAGTCGCGCGCAAAGGTGAGACTATTAGTTACCCTGTTCTGCAGCGCGACGGATTGATCGATCGCCTGTTTGTAGATCAGGCTTGGCAGCGGTTAATTTTTTAATGCGGCGATCTCTTTCCGGAGGGCTTTTTAGGAGCGAAAATGAAGGCGGTTTATAGCGACGAATTTCGGTCAGTCGACTGGCACCGCATTACCGATGCACCTGGTGTGGTTGACTACCATCTCGATTATGAATACAGCGTTTTGGGCTACGACACGGAAGCAGGGCAGCTAGATATGCTGATGCGTTTTCGACCAGACGGTGGCTATTGCGAACGGCATAGCCATATTGCTGCGACAACAACACTGATTCTTGCCGGCGAGCAGCGTCTGGAAGAAATCCAACCTTCTGGGGCGTCGCGAACCATAGTTCGTCCAACCGGCGCGTATGCGATATCGGCACCTGACGCGCTGCCGCACATGGAAACGGGTGGCCCGGATGGATGCACGCTGCTGCTCTCACTGAAAGCCGTGCAGGGTTTATTATTCGCGGTTTACGATCAAGCGTTTGTACGTAAGGCAAATGTCACGATTGAAGATTTTATACAGCGCTGGGAGTCGCGCTGAGCTTTGCCTATAATGCGCGCCCTTTTCGATTTGAAGCGCCACGCCAGATACGGGTTATGAAGAAACTATTTGTCAAAACGCATGGTTGCCAGATGAACGAGTACGACTCGGCGCGTATGGCAGATGTCTTGGCGGAAGACGGAGATTATGTTCTCGTCGACGATGCCACGGAAGCAGACGTCATTCTTCTGAATACCTGCTCGATTCGGGAAAAAGCGCAAGAAAAAGTTTTTCACCAACTGGGCCGTTGGCGTTCGTTGAAAGCCGCGAATCCGGGATTGGTTATTGGTGTCGGGGGGTGTGTGGCGAGCCAAGAGGGTGACGCGATACGTAAACGTGCACCTCACGTGGATATGATTTTCGGCCCCCAGACCATTCACCGCTTGGGCGATATGGTGGGTAAGGCGCAGCAGCAAAGATTGCCGATAGTCGATGTTACGTTCCCTGAGGTCGAAAAGTTCGACCGAATGCCAGAGCCGAAGCTGGATGGGCCTTCTGCTTTTCTCTCGATCATGGAGGGGTGTAGCAAATACTGTTCGTTCTGTGTAGTGCCTTATACCCGAGGCGAGGAAGTCAGCCGCTCCGTGCAATCCGTTATGGCAGAGACGATTGCGTTGGCGCGACAGGGTGCGCGCGAAATTCATCTATTGGGTCAGAACGTGAATTCCTATCGCGGTGCCATTGAGGATGATTTCGCTGACCTCGCGGAACTGGTGCACTATGTCGCGGAAGTAACCGGGGTCGAGCGCGTACGATACACGACGTCGCACCCACTGGACTTTGGGGACAACTTGATCGAAGCGTATCGGTCCGTACCACAGTTAGTGAATCATCTACATCTACCCGTGCAATCTGGTTCTAACCGCATTCTTAATGCGATGAAGCGTGGCCACGGTAAAGAAGAATATGTCGAGAAGATAGCGCGTCTTCGTGAAGTTCGACCCAACATTAGTCTCTCGTCTGACTTCATCATCGGTTTTCCTGGTGAAACTGACGCCGACTTCCAAGACACGATGGATTTGATCGACGAGGTCGGGTATGACGTGTCCTTCAGCTTCATATATAGCGCAAGGCCGGGTACACCGGCCGCTGCTTTGCAGGACGCTACGCCCGAGTCTGTCAAAAAAGAACGACTGCAGATACTCCAGGCAAGAATTCGTGAGCAGGCTGAGGCGATTTCCGAAGCTATGGTCGAAACAACTCAGCGAGTATTGGTCACGAGCGTCGCGAAAAAGGGTGGTGGTGAAGTCGCTGCGCGTACAGAGAACAATCGAGTGGTAAATTTTGCTGGTGACGAGGAGCTCATTGGCGAGTTTGTCGATGTGCAGATTACTGCGGCCCTGCCAAACTCATTAAAGGGGCTTATGGTAAGCTGACGGCGTGAAAGCCTCCTTGTAGCCATAGGCTGAGACAGAAGCAGAGACATAATTTTGGTGCAGTTTGGAAAATAACCCCGCTTCGGAAGACGCCCGCGTGGTCGCTCTTACCCGCAAGACGACGCTCGAACCCAATGATCCTGCTCGCCTTGCCGCGCTTTGCGGTCCCCTGGACCAAAATATCAAACATCTCGAGCAGCGATTGTCTGTGCACATTCGTAATCGAGGCAATGAGTTTCAAATCTCTGGTCCGGAACAGCGAGTACAGGCTGCGGATGCGCTGCTGCATCAACTTTACCGAGAAACCTATGATCGAGAGACGATTGAGCCAGATTTTGTGCACCTGTATTTGCAGGAGTCTGGCGTAGAAGCCTTGGTCGATTCGGACACCAACACGGGCAAAGATCAAGCCGGAGAGCGTGCTGGTGAGAACCGCGCTGATATGGTGATCCGCACGTATAAAAAGCCGGTCAAACCTCGCGGCGGAAACCAACAGTCTTACTGCCGCGCAGTCCGAAATTTCGATGTCAGCTTTGGTATTGGTCCAGCCGGTACGGGCAAAACTTATCTTGCTGTGGCCTGTGCTGTGGAGGCGCTAGAAACGCAAAAAGTTGCACGGATTCTATTGGTGAGACCAGCTGTTGAAGCTGGGGAAAAACTTGGCTTTTTGCCTGGCGATCTGGCGCAGAAAATTGATCCGTACTTGCGACCACTGTATGACGCGTTGTACGAGATGATGGGTGTCGAGCGGGTCAATAAGTTCATTGAGCGCAACATCATAGAGGTAGCACCCCTTGCATATATGAGAGGTAGGACGTTGAACAATGCGTTCATTATTCTTGATGAAAGTCAGAATACGACAATCGCGCAGATGAAGATGTTTTTAACGCGAATCGGCTTTGGATCAACTGCCGTTATCACAGGGGACATCACGCAGATCGATCTACCGAGAGGAGAAAGTTCAGGATTGATTAACGTACGCAATGTCTTGCGCCAGGTAGAGGGGATTCACTTCACGCACTTTGGCGCCAAAGACGTCGTGCGCCACCCTCTCGTACAAAAGATCGTAGAAGCCTATGAGGCTGTTGATGCGCCGGGGCGTAATAGTGATCGAGATGCGAGTTGAAGTTCAACATGCTGCAGAATTTGCCACGGCCGTATTAGACCAAACTGACTGTGAACAATGGCTCACTGCCTTGTGGCGTGAATTGGATGTTGAGCATGATCGTTCTGTTTGTGTTCGGATTTGTGGCGATTTTGAGTCACAGACGTTGAATGCCACTTATCGACGCATTAATAAATCGACGAATGTTCTGAGCTTCCCGTCTGAGGCAGACGTCGGAGAGCCTGTGTTAGGCGATATTGCGATCTGTTGGCCGGTCGTCGAGAGGGAGGCGCAAGATCAAAATAAGGTGCTCGAGCAACATGCGGCACATCTTGTCATTCACGGGGTCTTACACCTCATGGGTTACGATCATGTGGACGAGGGCGATGCGCAGGAAATGGAAGCGGTGGAGGTTGCCGTGCTCGCCAACTTAGGTATTGCTGACCCTTATGTTTGATGCTTGCAAAACCCTATTTGTCCCCGTATACATGCACCTTAAGGCCACTGCTCAAATAATGAATGAGTACACATTCGGAGCGGCATGAAATGACCGCCGCTCAAACTGAACCTAACGTAGACTCGCCAAAAAATCCTGGCCAGGATCGGCGCCGAGATCTGGGCGACTCAAATACCGCGCGTGAAGACCGGCACGAACCGCGTCGCAGTGTGCGTGAATGGCTCTCAGATCTATTTTCAGATGAGCCAGAGAATCTTGATGAGCTGATGACACTACTTCGCGACGCCGCCAAGCGTCAGCTTTTCGATGAAGAAGCGCTGAACGTGTTTCTCGGCGCGCTGCATGTCGGAGATATGCATGCTCGCGACATTATGATTCCGCGTAGCTCTCTTGTTGTCGTGCATGAAGACCAAGAGCCGGCGGCACTGCTGCCGATTGTGATCGAGGCGCGGCACTCAAGATTCCCTGTGGTCGGTGACGATGTCGATGACATTAAAGGTATTTTGCACGCGAAAGATCTATTGCCGCTTGTGTTGGCACAAGATCACGGCAAGTTTTCAATGAAGGACTGTATTCGTCCAGCCTCGGTAATTCCAGAGAGCAAACGTCTCAATGTTCTTTTGCAAGAATTTCGTTCAACCAGAAACCACATGGCAATTGTCGTCGATGAATACGGGCAGGTTTCCGGTGCGGTTACCATCGAGGACGTGCTGGAACAGATCGTCGGAGAAATAGAGGATGAGTATGATGTCGACGACGATAGTCTTGTTAAACAACTCGAACCAAATAGTTTCCATGTCAAAGCCAATGTGAAGGTGGAAGACTTTAACGAGTACTTTGCAACGCGCATTGGCGATGAGGAATTTGACACAATCGGTGGGGTCGTCTTGAAGGCTTTTGGTCATCTGCCAGATCGTGGTGAGACCGTGGACGTGGAGGGGCTACATTTCGAAGTATTAAACGCAGACTCTCGTCGCTTGCGTCTTTTGCGTGTTAATAAACCTGACTAACTCCTCTGTCTGGTTGTATCTGCTCGCGCCTGTTTTGGGCGGCGTGTACTGCCTGGGTTTTGCCCCTTTAGATTGGTGGCCAATGACGGTGGTTGCGATAGCCGGACTCTTTTATTGCGTTAATACCAAGCACGTTAACCCGGCTCTCCTCACTTGGCTCTTTGGTATCGGGAAATACGGCCTAGGGGCATCTTGGGTGTATGTCAGCATGCATGTCTACGGTGGCGCAACTCCGATACTGGCTGGATCGCTAGTTGTTCTTTTTGTGGCCTTTGTGGCGGCGCTGTTTTGTTGGCCGATCGGTTGGCTCTACGCACGGGCAAAGCGTGGCGATCCGATGCTAGACCTGGTCGCTTTCACGGCTTGTTGGGCGTTACTTGATTGGTTGCTGACTTGGTTGCTGACGGGATTTCCGTGGTTGTACGGTGCCAATGCACTCCTATCGACACAGTTTGCAGGCTGGCTTCCTATATTTGGTGTACTGGGTGCTAGTGCATTATTGGTTTTGAGTTCTTGTGCTTTTGTGGTGGCGATCACTGCACAAAACAGGCGTAGGCTTGCCTTGGTCGTTGGTTTTCTACCTTGGCTTATGGCAGTGCCCTTATTGCAAGTTGATTGGGTTGATGCCAAGGCTCGCCACTCGGTGGCCTTAGTGCAAGGCAACATTGACCAGGCGGATAAATGGCGACCAGAAAACGCCTTGCGCAATTATCAGGCGCATCTCGATCTCACAACCGCTCACTGGGATACTGATCTGGTCATTTGGCCGGAAGCGTCAATAACAGAATATCCACAGCAAGCTCAGCTCTGGCTTGAGGAGCTCACCCTGCATGCACGCAAAAACGAAACAAGTCTGATTGTTGGTATTCCTGGTATCGAGGTGATGGGTGACGGATATCGTTTCTACAATATGGCACTGGGCTTGGGCGCGGCCAAAGGTCGCTTTAGTAAACGCCACCTAGTACCGTTTGGTGAATATGTTCCGTTCGAAAACTTGTTGAGGGGTGTGATTGGCTTCTTTGATTTACCGATGTCCTCCACATCTCCTGGAGCGTCCGACCAAGCAAATATTATAACCGGTGTTGGTGAGGTGGCGATGGCGATCTGCTACGAAGTGGCGTACCCGGCGAGTATGCGTCGTGCGGCAAGTTCCGCTTCTGTGCTTGCGACGATTTCAAATGACACCTGGTTTGGCGCAAGCTTTGGGCCACCACAGCATCTACAAATCGCTCAGGCGCGGGCCCTGGAAAACGGTCGTTGGATGTTGCGTGCAACAAACAATGGACTCACTGCTGTGATCGACCACAAAGGCCGAGTGACAGCGCAACTGCCACAGTTCACAGCTGGTGTTTTACGTGCTGAATTTGAAGCGATGGTGGGAACAACACCCTTCAACTTCTGGGGGCATTGGCCATTGTTGGTCTTTCTACTAGGGATAGCCGGGCTGTTCTGGCATCGCGTCAGTAAGGGAAAGCAAACGTCTACTTGAGCTAGACAGTGTTGGTGGTGATCCCTAGACGGCCCGCCGTCGCAACCCAAGGTATGAGTTGTGAGCTGTCATTGCGGGCCATTACCTTGCGTGCGTAAAGTATGAAAAGTTTACTGTCCACAGGTTCTCCCGCAGTGTGGTTGGCGGTGGTTATGTTGTGGCGCGGGTCAGTTGCTTTGTGAATACTGAGATTATCAACCAACGTGCGTCCGGTGGCGTTATATTGCGCTGGGGCCAAATAGTGAATCTGCAGCGCGCCGTTGGGCTCGGGGTTTTAGGACCTCTTTCGAGCATGCACCGTGGCGACCCGGTTCGGGTCATATTTCTGAAGTGCCAGATCCAGCTCGGCTAACAATCGCGTTGCAGCCCTTTCTTAGGGGCGGCGAGGTGGTATCCTTGCGTCCCTTAAATTTGACAGTCCAATTTAACCATCCAACAGGCTAGCTATGAACGCGGTTTATGACCCGCATGCGATAGAAACGCAGGCGCAAGAACACTGGAATGAGCACGACAGTTTCCGAGCATCGGAGACGGAAGAGGGGGACAAATATTACTGCCTAGGCATGTTTCCATACCCCAGTGGTCAGTTGCACATGGGTCACGTGCGCAATTACACACTCACGGACGTTATCAATCGGTATCACCGGCTGAAGGGGTTTAACGTCATGCAGCCCATGGGTTGGGACGCGTTTGGCTTGCCCGCCGAAAATGCCGCGATTAAGAATGGCATTCCACCGGCGTCCTGGACTAAGGACAACATTGCCTACATGCGCGGACAAATGCAGCGTCTGGGTTTCGGGATTGACTGGAGTCGAGAGTTTGCAACGTGTGATCCTGAATATTACCGCTGGGAACAATGGCTATTCCTAAAGCTGTTTGAAAAAGGATTGGTCTACCGTAAAAACTCCGTCGTGAATTGGGATCCCGTTGATCAGACGGTTCTTGCCAATGAACAGGTAGAAAATGGACGTGGTTGGCGTTCCGGAGCTGTGGTTGAGCGGCGTGAAATGGCGCAGTGGTTTATGAAGATCACGGAATACGCAGAAGAACTTCGAGATGAGCTCGATCAAATGAGCGGTTGGCCGGAGTCGGTCAAGAGCATGCAAAGGAATTGGATTGGGCGCTCGCAAGGCGTAGAGATCGACTTTCCTATCAATGGTGGCACTGATGGGCAGGATATACTGACGGTTTTTACCACCCGCCCGGACACATTGCTCGGAGCGACCTACGTTGCCGTCGCAGCTCAACATCCACTCGCGTTGTTCGCGGCAGAAAGCGATAGCGATGTCAGTGCGTTTGTTGAGGTGTGCAAAAAAGCGACGACTGCCGAAGCCGATCTGGCAACCATGGAGAAGGCTGGAATCGCGACCTCGGCTACCGTAACGCACCCCCTGACTGGGGAGTCACTGCCAGTTTGGGTAGCTAACTTTGTCTTGATGGAGTACGGGTCAGGTGCGGTGATGTCAGTCCCAGGCCACGATCAAAGGGATTGGGAGTTCGCCAGAAAATATGATATCCCGATTGTTCAAGTGATCGAGCCGATTGCAGATGAAAAATGTGACATAACCACAGCGGCGTTTGTTGAGCACGGTAAGGTCATCAACTCAGGAGAGTTTGATGGGCTCGATTTCGACGGCGCTGTTGACGCGATCGCGCGAGCGTTAGAAGCCAAAGGTGCCGGTCGTCGGGTGACAAACTATCGGCTCCGCGATTGGGGTGTTTCTCGCCAGCGTTATTGGGGTTGTCCGATTCCGATGATTCACTGCGAAGCTTGTGGGGTGGTGCCAGTACCTGAGGCGGATCTCCCGGTCGTACTGCCTACGGAAGTTAAGTTCGAAGGCGTCCAGTCACCCTTGGTGACGATGGATAGCTTTCTCAACGTGGATTGTCCGAGCTGCGGTAAAGTTGCGAAAAGAGAAACAGACACGTTTGATACCTTTGTGGAGTCATCTTGGTATTACGCCCGTTTTGCCTGTCCTGATGCCGATACGCTCATGGTCGATGAACGCGCCCGTATTTGGGCCCCTGTAGATTTTTATGTCGGCGGAATCGAACATGCGATTTTGCACCTGCTGTATGCCCGTTTTTTCTACAAACTGATGCGCGATGAAAATCTAGTCGCAGGTAATGAGCCGTTCCACAAACTTCTCATGCTGGGTATGGTTCTCCAAGGTGGCAAGAAGATGTCCAAGTCTTCAGGAGATGCGGGTGACCCCCAAAAGCTGCTAGATAGATATGGCGCGGATGCCGTTCGTACGGCGGTTATTTTTGCCGCTCCGCCTGATCAGTCATTTGAGTGGAGTGAAGCAGGTCTTGAAGGCGCAAGTCGATTTTTGAGAAAGATCTGGAACCTGGTCGATCAGTTCATTACGGCAGGACCCACGCCTAAATTTGATCGATCTAAGCTCAGTGATGGTGCGCAAGCCGTGCGGCGCAAGGCGCACGAAACGTTGAAAAAAGCGGATGATGATTTTGGCCGCCGAATTCAATTTAACACGGTTGTTTCTGGTGTTATGGAACTCTGCAATGAAATTGGCAAACTAAAAGTTGTCGATGACAACGATCGCGGCGCGATCGGGGAAGCGATACGTATCGCCCTCATCGCAATTTCACCGATCGCGCCACACATCGCGCACAGTCTTTGGTCGAGCCTTGGAGAGACTGAAGCGCTCATCGATGTGCGGTGGCCAAAAGTAGACGAGAGTGCACTAGAGCAGACTTCGGTAAAAATGGTTGTACAGGTGAACGGTAAAGTTCGTGGCAATATTGAGGTTGCTGCCGATGCGGATAAGGAACATATTCTTGGCGTGGCGAAAGCTGAGCACAACGTGGTCAAACATATTGATGGCAAAGAAATCATCAAAGAAATTGTGGTTCCAAACAAACTGGTTAACATCGTTGTTCGTTAGGCTGATTTCGTTAGGCCTGATCGGCTTATTGGTTGGGTGTGGTTTTCACCTGCGCAACTATGGCTTAGAAGGTTTGTTCGAGAGCTTTGCGATAGTTGGTAAGACTCGCGCACAAGTGGTTAGCCCACTGCGTCAATCCCTGCAGCAGCTTGATATATCTGAAGTGGCGCCAGACGAAGCCGAGGTAGTGGTAGAAATTCTCGAGCAACGCAGTGAACGACGTAGTGTTTCAACGTCTGGGCAAGCTCGTGCGGCAGAGTATGAGATCGACTACGCGGTTTATTTCCGACTGATGGACCGCGCAGGTACGGTGCTTGCGCCTGCGGCATGGATCGAGCGGCAGCGTGTGTATCGTATTGATCGAGGCAATATCGTTGGTAGTAATCAAGAGCAGAGACTCGTGCAAAAAGAGATTGTGCAAGATGTCGCGGGTCAAATCGTTAGGTCCATGGACCTAGTTAGCCGAGGCTCTAAGTAACTGGAGGCTGGGTAGAAGCGTGCAGATTAAGAACGAGGAAATGAGTACCCATCTTAAGTCAAGGTTACTGCCAATCTATCTGATTTCTGGCGACGAAACGCTGCTCGTTGAAGAAGCGTGCGACGCCATAATCGCTGCAGCGGGTGCGAAAGGATACACAGAGCGCTCTATTCATCATGTGGAAGGCACCTACAAATGGCGCGAACTGGTCCACGATAGTGCAAGTAGGTCTCTGTTTGCAGAAAAGAAAATACTCGATGTGCGTGTGCCCGGGAAAAAATTTGATCGCGAAGCATCGGATTCGCTCCGTAGTTGGATAGAAGAAAATCCCGCGGGCGGGGCAGCGATGATGTTAATCCGAACGGTGCGGCTGGAACCGAGGCAACGTGCCAGCGCTTGGTTCAAAGCGATAGACAAAGCCGGTGCGATTTCATTGATTTGGCCGCTATCGTACAAACAGCTTCCGCGATGGCTAAACCACAGAATGAAAGAACAAGGACTCACGGCGGGAGCCGACGCAGTGCAATATCTATGTGACAAAGTAGAAGGCAACTTGTTGGCGGCCTCGCAAGAGATTCACAAATTAGTTCTACAGGACCTGCCCTCGCCGATTTCCGCTGAGGCAATGGCCGCGTCGCTCGAAGACTCTAGCCGTTTTACCAGTTTCGATTTGATCGATGCGACGATGGAGTGCGATCGGGTGCGGGTCGTGCACATTTTAGAGGTACTGCGCCAAGAGGGTGCCGCGCTGTTTGCGATTTTGGGAGCCGTCACGGCACAAATGCGTCGTTTAGGTGATTCCCAACGATTACCGCCTGCGCGGCGTCGCATCGTGCAGGATTTTGCGCGTCGCATCAAAGACCCACTGCCCGTTTTGGCGGAGTGCGCTCTGATCGATCAGCAAGGTAAAGGACAGAAGACGGGCGACCCCTGGGTTTCGCTCGAAAAGTTATTGCTGCGTCTTGCTGGCGCGCGAACGGTATCGCTGGCAAGTCAGGACTATGCGCGACTTGTTCCTAGGTGATACGCCTGCAACACATTATCTATAATAGCGAATAATGAAAAAGCATATCCTTGGAGCGTTTATACTCCTCATTGCCGCCTGCCAAGACCGCAGTCCGCCGACGCCCGAATCACAGATTGTGCGACCGGCCAAATTATTTCAGGTCAAAGATGTACGGCGTGCGATACATCATCGATTTGTTGGACGAGTGGAGGCGAGACAAGTCGTTGATGTTTCGTTTGAAGTCGCGGGCCCGCTAACAGATTTGCCAATTCGCGGCGGGCAGGAAATTGCTGTTGGCGATCTGATCGCTGCTTTGGATACTCGGGATTTTGAACTTGCGGTGCAAGAAGCTCAGGTCCAGGTAAAGATCGCAGCTCAAGATTTGCAGAGGAAACGAAGAGTGCTCGAGCAAAAGGGCATCGCGCGCTCGACGGTTGATGACGCAAGATCTATATACGAACTGCAACTTGTGCGCTTGGAGAAGGCAAAAGAGCGCTTGGAAGACAGTCGTATAATTGCACCCTTTGATGCCTACGTGGCTGAACGTTATGTGGATAATCACGTCAATATTGAGCGAGGTACAAAGATTGCGCGACTGCTGGATTTGGGTCAGCTATTGGTGGTTGGTAACGTGCCTGAAGCCCTTGCGGCAACGGGTAACCGAGAACATCTGGTTTCGATGCACGCTGAGTTTGATTTTTTGCCCAACGAACAATTTCCATTGACCTTGTATGAGAGCAAAGGTGAGGCGGATTCCGTTGCCCAAACCTATGAGTACTCACTCATTATGGAGCGGCCTGCAGCATGGAATATTCTTCCTGGGATGACCGCGACAATTCATGTTGAATTGAAGGATCCAACGACGGCCGTGCAAACGTTCATCCCTCCTAACTCGTTGGTTAGTGCTCCGGATAAGTCGTTTTTTGTTTGGGTTTACAATCAGGACACGCATGACGTTAGTAAGCGACGAGTTCAAGTTGGCGTGCCTGAACAGCGAGGGGTACGAGTACTTGGTGGTCTTTCCGACGGGGAATTTATCGTCACAACGGGCGCCAGCCAGCTCCAAACGGGTATGCGGGTTCGTCCTTTCCAAGATAAGACCTAGCCCGTGACTAACGTAGCTCGATTTGCGATAGAAAAACCACTTTATACGTGGCTCTTGGTCATCAGCTGCCTGGTAGGCGGTATGGTTGGTATTGAAACGGTAGGTCGCCTGGAAGACCCGAAATTTCCGATCAAAACCGTGTTAATCGTGACGCAATACAATGGCGCTTCCGCACGAGAGGTCGAACAGGAAGTTACAGATGTTATCGAGGCCGCCATTCAAGAGCTGCCTTATGTTGATGAGCTGACCTCCAAATCGGTTTCGGGTCGTTCAGAAGTGCAGATTGACCTGCTTGAACAATATGGTGAGCAGGACACACCGCAGATATTTGATGAACTGCGACGTCGAGTGACGGAGGCGGCGGGGCGGCTCCCGCCTGGTGCGGGAACCCCTTTGGTCGAGGATGATTTCGGCGATATTTTTGGCGTTATGTATGCCGTGAGTACGGAAGGGTATACGGCAGGTGAGATCAAGGACGTGTCCCGCTTTCTATCGACGGCGCTCAAAGCGGTTCCTGGCGTCGCAAAAGTTCAAACTGCGGGCGAACCGTTTGAGGCGATTTATGTCGAAATTGACCACACGCGCCTGACGCGCTTGGGTCTGCCGATCGATGCGGTTTTTTCTAGCATTGCAGTGCAAAACCAGGTGACACCGGCTGGATCTATTGCCTTCGAAGGACGTCGTTTGCGCATTGCGCCGCAGATGGCTTTTGACAGCGTGCAGGCAGTCGGTGACATGCGCATCGGTCGGCCAGGATCGAAGGAAATCATCCGCTTAGCGGATGTCGCGACCATTACGCGGGAGCCGATAGAGGTCCCGTTCCAACTCATTCGTCATCAAGGCAGGCCATCTTTCACCGTCGGGGTGTCGATTGTCGATGGCAAGAACGTGGTTGAAGTCGGTCGACTGATTGAAGCGCGTATGGATGAACTTCGATCATCCTTACCTCTCGGCATAAGGGTGTCGGAAATCTATGCGCAACATAAGGTTGTTGATCTTGCGATCGTAGAGTTTCTGCAGAATTTGCTGTTGTCGGTGCTCACAGTGGTGGCGGCGCTTTGTGTATTTATGGGGTGGCGTGCGGGGACAGTGGTTGGCATCGTTCTCTTACTGACTGTAATGGGTAGCCTAGCGATCATGTCTATGATCGGCGTTGAGTTACAGCGCATATCTCTTGGTGCGTTGATGATTGCGATGGGTATGCTGGTGGACAATGGTATCGTCGTTGCCGAAGGTATGCTTATTGGTGTCAGGAGGGGCTTGTCCTCTTCTGATGCTGCTGAGCAGGCGGTGCGACGTACACAATTTCCCCTCTTGGGCGCAACCGTCATTGGCATTATGGCATTCGGCCCTATCAGCCTTTCAAACGACAATAGCGGCCACTTTTTGTTTTCCTTATTCCAGGTGGTTTCTGTCTCACTGCTTCTAAGTTGGATTCTCGCGGTGACCGTGGTTCCGCTCTTTGGTAGTTACTTGCTAAAACCTGGCAAGGCCGTTGCGGAATCAGAACTCTATTCGGGCTGGGGCTATGCGCCCTATCGGGTGTTATTGGGTTTTAGTGTCAGGCATGCGTGGCTTAGCGCCTCGGTCATCGTTGGTGTGCTTTTTGCTTGCTTATGGGGCTTCCAGTTTGTGAAGCAGGGTTTCTTTCCGACGACGAATAGTCCGCTTTTTTACATTGACTACCGACTCCCAGAAGGGACAGATATCCTGCAAACAGAAGCGGACATTATTGCCCTTGAGGGCGAGGTTATGATTCAGCCTGGGGTGGAACGGGTAACCAGTTTTATCGGTCGCGGCGCAACCCGCTTCACGACGATTATGAATCCAGAACAACCCAATTCATCCTATGCACAGATGGTTGTTCGGGTTGCGGATGTCCAAGCTATGGACGGCAGCATGATTGCAGCATCGCGGCTTCTAGCAGAACTGAAACCTGAATCTGAGATACAGATTTCCAGGGCAGAGTTCACCCCAGGGGGTAATTCTAAGATAGAAGCTCGTTTCTCGGGACCAAATTCGGATGTGCTTCGAGAACTGGCTGATCAGGCGTTAGCGGTTTATCTCAAACATGAGCTGCGTGATCGTAAGGTCAATTGGCGCCAGCCGCAGCTGCAACTGGTCCCTTACTTCGATGCGACCCGGGCACAAGTGGCAGGTGTTACGCGACGCGATTTATCTCAGGCGTTGGCATTTGCGACGTTGGGCGTCAATGTCGGCCTGTTTAGAGACGATGACAAACTTCTACCGATAGTCGCGCGGGCGCCGATGGAGGAGAGGACGGACTTAGACAATATTCTCGAACGGCTGGTATGGAGTCCAACACAGCAGACGCACATTCCGATGTCGCAGATTGTTGACGAAATCAAGCTTGAATCTGTGGATGCCACCATTTACCGACGACACCGCCTACCAACGATTCAAGCGCTTGCCAATCCGCCGGTTGGACACAATCCAACCAGAACCTTTGACCGGATAAGGGGAGAAGTCGAAGCCATCGCCTTGCCGCCCGGTTATGGCCTCGAATGG
>JACLAC010010805.1_pt1 | contig 44349 bp, 36 predicted proteins | sample 8027881 | NCBI WGS metagenome assembly JACLAC01 (sample SAMN15725517, study PRJNA655200) | protist metagenome | isolation source: fluorescence activated cell sorting (FACS) single amplified genomes of... | place: Spain: Blaines Bay Microbial Observatory, Mediterranean Sea | collected 2016-01-19 | reverse complement strand
GCGGCGTCATCGAACGCGACCCCAAGACCGGCGCACCCATTGGCATTCTTGCAGAAACAGCCTGCAGCCCGGTGAGAAAACTGTTCATTCATTCGCCCCAGAAGCTTTCTACTGCGACGGATTACTTTGTGCAGGCTTTCAACCAGCTCGGGTTTACCGCGTTCAAGGAACCCATGGCGATGGAGTCCGATCTTGCGGCCTATCAAGCGGCGGATGAGAGACAGGCGCTCACCCTGCACATGGCCGCTCATATTGTCCGCCAAAGCCCCCTGGTGCCAGAGTTGGTACCCTACGACGAGATGGAGCGCTGGCGCAGGACTTATGCATCAACGAATGTCCGCACGGACTTTGCCAAACTGTTCCTCGACGGGGTTGCACCGGGATTCACGGCGTCGTTCCTTGAGCCCTATCTGGCTTCCGCAGGCTATGACGTGACCAAGCATGATGCCGACGCCATTCTGTTGCTGCGTCCCGAAGATGTTGCTCGCGAAGTCACCGAATTGGACCGGCGCGGCTTCACGGTAAAGATGCACTGTGTGGGCGATAATGCTATTCGTCGAGGGTTGGACGGTATCGCAGCCGCGCGCCGCAGCAATGGCGCCAGCGGCCTGCGCCACGAAATCGCTCATTCTCCCTTTGTCCACCCCGACGACATGCCGCGTTTTGCCCTTCTCGATGCCGTTGCGGAGGTCTCGCCGAAACTTTGGTTCCCCAATGCCGCGACACCGGCGCAAGTTGCGGTACTGGGCGAAGAACGGGTCCAGCGCTGCCACGCGTTGCGGGATTATTTGAACGCCGGCGCGACGATGACTTATGCCTCCGACTGGCCCGCCGGCTCACCCGATGCCAACCCCTGGACCGGCCTCGCCGGTATGATCTCGCGGCAGGACGCTACCGGAACCTACCCTGGCACATTGGGCGCTGATCAAACCTTAACGCTGGAAGAGGCGCTGCCATTGTTTACGACCTGCGGCGCCCAGTCCCTTGGTATGCAGGATGAGACAGGGTCATTGAGCGCTGGCAAATGGGCGGATTTCATGGTGCTGGACCAGGCATTGCAAGACCTCTCGCCCACAGAAATCGGTGCTGTCGAAGTTCGACAGACTGTCTGGAAGAGCCAGACAGTCTTCAGCCGGTGATACGAGCAAGGGCCACAGACGGAAAAGCCGTGGCTTAGGTCGGGGTTTGCCTCAGCTGCTGGGCGCGCAGGTAATGCCATCCGATCTGGGCGAAGGCGAAGCCAATTGCCGCGATATGGATGTATTCGGGCCGAACCAGTATCGCGACAGCCGTTGCCAGCCGGATGATGACCTCGACCAGCGACAGCGGCTTGGCGTCGTACTGCGCCAACGCGCTGGCGACCAGATAAAGCGCCAGAACCATGCGTGCGAGCAACCAGACCAGCGCGGTGATTGACACCCCATTTTCGTAACCCGGCAGGCGCGCCTTGGACGGGCTGGTGGGGTCAATCAGCGCCTGATCAATCAGCAGCAACTCTGGGTAAAAAGCGAACACGAACGGAATGGCAAACATCACAATGCCAGAGCGAACAGCACTCACCCCCGTCGCCATAGGCTCTGCCTTTGTAATGGTCGATGCCGCAAAGGCAGCCAATGCCACTGGCGGTGTAATGGCCGAGGCGACAGCGAAGTAGAAGATGAACATGTGCGCGGTAAAGTTGGCTATTCCCAGCCCCACCAACAACGGTCCCATGAGCAACGCCACGTTTACATAAGCGGGAACCGCCGGCATCCCCATGCCCAACAGGATCGCGAGCAGCATGGTTATCAGCAGCGCGAAGAACTGGAAGTAGGCTGACCCCCCGCTACCGAGGTCAAATGACAGCAGGAAGCGCAGCACATCGATGGCAACGAACCGGGACAGCCCGGTGAAATTCAGGCACACGTCGATAACGGTGACGGCAAGGAACATCAGGTAAAGGGTGGAAATGGTAATGCCAGATTCCGCCAGCGCGTCTAAGAGCCTGCGGGGTTGGGCGCGGAAGTCTTTGTCCAAGAACAGCAGCACGGTGACCAAGGCCGCCGCCCACCAGCCCGTGGACCCTGCTGACCCTGCCGAATTCTGGAAAATCTGCAAAAGCCATGGAAGCGAAGTAACGATACAGCGGCCGTTCCGCGTTTCAGTCTCTGCCCCCATCAATGACCCGAACAGGCCACAGCCAACCATGTCTTTAGGAGTCAGCAGCAGGACCAGAATGAGCAGGATTGGCAGGAAGATCTGCGAGAGATGCAGCAGGTCCCTGCCGGTGATGCGCATGTCTTCGGTAAGCGCGCCCGTGGCTTCAATGCCCTGCTTTCGAGACTGAAACGCTGCACTCAGGAAGAGGCACAGGAAGTAGGCGATGGCGGGCAAAACTGCCGCAATAATCACATCGCGGTACGGCACTGCCGTCATGGCGGCAAGAATAAAGGCTGCAACGCCCATGACCGGCGGCATGATTGACCCGCCCGACGAAGCAGCGGCTTCCATACCCCCCGCAAACACGCGAGAGAACCCTCGTTTGATCATCATGGGGATGGTCAAAACGCCCGTCGAGAGCACGTTGACCACGGGCCCCCCGGTGATGGTGCCGAACATGGCCGAGCTGACGATGGCAGCGTGCGCAGGTCCGCCGCGCAGATGTCGGGTCCAGCGGAATGCTAGCTTGATGAGCACCTGCCCCCCTGCTGACTTTCCAAATAGCGCGCCGAGAATAATGTATGGGAAGACCACGTTCATGATGACATCCATGAACCGCCCCAACATGCCCGACGCATTATTGACCAGCGCGTCATGAACATTCGGCCGGCCGTCAAGGAAGGTCCTGGGTTCCCCACCCAGCTTGGTCATCAGATACTTATTGATGTTGTCCGGTCCGTGGAAGTACCAGACCAACACGGTTGCGATGGTGTAAATGGCGATGGCCAAGGAAACCAAAACCAGCGGCAACCCCCAGACCTTGATGTTGTATCCGAGAAAAACAAGAATCGCGATGCCGACAATCGCAACCAGCCAGACGCCCGTTGTTGCCATACATTTGGGATCTTCGACCGTGTCTGGAGCAGGCAAGCCCATCAGTTCGGCAAGTTCGATTTCGGCTTGAAGTGTCTGCGCCATAATCCGGACGCGCTCGCCGGTGAACTGATCGATCAGGCACACACTGTCGATTTCGACCAGATAGGTAACCGCGATCGCAAAGGCTGAAATGACCAGAGCCGCGTCCATGAAAGCCCCGAACCAAGCGCGTCGAGTGCCCTTCCAATCTCGCCACATTGAATGCTTGAGCGCGACGATGACCATCATGAGCATGAAGACAAAGGGGTAAAACCACTCGGTTGGGAAAGATCGGGTTTTTAGTCCTTCAAAACCGGTTATACCGCGCCACGTCTCGTCCCAACCGGGTATCAGCGGGGTGCTGTTCAAGACTCCCACGACGACAAAAATCAGGGCCAGGATGTATACGGCCCAGTTGGAAACGCCGCTACCTTCGGCCTTGGAGTCTGCCGGCTTGGCCATGGTTCACCTTCAATACAACGATACAAACCGGGCAGTCCGAAGGGACCGCCCGGTTAAAAATGATGGAACGTGCTTAGCCGTCGTTCGCGATAGCACACTCATCCAGTTCAAACCCAGCTTCGAGCCATGCGCGCGCAGCTGCGGGGTGATACTTCACAGGATTTGCACCACACATGCCTTGCATGGGGAAATCAAAGCTGACCGTATCGCCGTAGGGCGCCTTGGCCTTGAGATCGTCCAAGGTCGCGATGTAAGCGGACACCAGATCGTAAACGAGGCCGTCGTCCATGTCCTTATGAACCACGTTACCCCCGATGGTGGCAAAGCCGCGGAAGGTGTCGTCTTCGGAAACGAAGGACCAATCGTCACCCATGACCGCCTGCAAGTCGGCGATAGGCATGGTGAACGGCGCACTGCCCGGCGCAACCATGTACTTCTGCATGGCATCGCTCTCGTAAGCGGACTTTGGCATTGACCAGCCCGTCATTTTACCCGCCGCGGTGATCGATGTCAGGCGCGTTCCGGGGAAGACTTCTGGCAAAACGACCGCATCAGGCTCGCCGCTGGTTACCAGCGTTGTACCCTGACCCCAGTTCACCTGCAGACCTTCGTAATCATCGCCTTCTTTCAGGCCGGCAACAATCTGGATCATGCTGCGCGCGTTAGTCAGCGCACCGCCCCGTGGTGGGCCGTTATAAATCTTTTTACCCTTCAGGTCGTCCCAGCCACCCAGGTTCTTGGCGTCATAGGCGTACAGGAAAAAGATCCCCAAAGTAAAAGGGTTGATCGCCCGAAGGTTTCCGGCCAGCTCGGCGCCCTGTTCCTGGCCCAGAGAGCCGTAAGGACCAACACCGCGGCTCATCAAGAACGGCAGGATGTACGGCGTACCGGCGATATCGGTCTTGCCCTCGGCGACGTTTTGGATCGAGTTGGTCAGCGTTTGACCATCGGCAAGCTGGATGTTGGCGATGCCTTGCGTGCCTGCAATTTCTGTCAAGTGCGCAGGGGACAAGTAAGTTGCCCCACCAGGACTGGCAGTTTCGGCAGTAAGGTTAACCTGTGCCAATGCACTGGTCCCCAGCAATGTCGCGCTCAACACGGAGCCGACGATAAGTTGCTTCAACATTATGAATTTCTCCCTCAGTTAATTCCGGCCGTTACGGTTTACCCCCTAACGAAACGGGCCCTAACTATTTATCATGAGAACAAGATTTTGGCTGAGTCAACACTAGCACACCATAACTTTAGGTAGCCCTTTCGGAAAAACACGTATTAATCTGAACCAGTTAACGGTCTGAACTCAAACTCGAACCCCCGTGGCGACCGTTTGGCTTGAGGATCAAAATCAGCGGAGTAGCGCAGCAGCGAATAGCGCAGAGGTCGCCAAACAGCTTTATCGGACTGGGGGGTCGCTGAGTGAAAATTCTTGCATGGTTGCAGTGCATTGAACGACGGAAAAGAGGCCAATCTCACGGTTGACTGAAAACACAACCCGCCTTACGTTCCGGCCACTCCAGCACGGATGTGCCCTTAGCTCAGCTGGTAGAGCAGCTGACTTTTAATCAGCGGGTCGTAGGTTCGAATCCTACAGGGCACACCACTTTTCTCATGCACATCAATGGCTTGAGCGCGCCACTCTTCGTGGGTGCTGTGTGACCAAGAGTTATAAAGCGTCACAAGGTGGTTTGAGGCCCGAAAATGGCGCTCACGGCGACATACAGCCGTCCAGGTCCAGAAACTCGCTGCGCTATGTCCCACCCTAGTCTTCCGTCACAAATTTCCGCCGAAAATAGTCGTTCGGTCACGTCTATGGGCAAGAACGTCTTACCAACGCATTCGCCTTGGCTCAGGAGGGGCCTTGCCGTTGATAATGTGTTGTAACATTACAAAATTGGATCTGGATGCAAGACCGACGATACACGAGGCTTCCCGCCCTCGTACGAATACCGGTGTTGGCAGCTTACGTGATGGACCACGTCTGGCCTGTCCGTTTCTCCGACACGGCCCACAGTTTGGCCGCCTCTTGCACGTTCAAGGCTAGCCCGTCCAGCGATCCAACCCCAACCGGCCCCGCGGTTTCCGCGCGCTTGGTTGGCCCATACAGCCGCGCGGACTCCAGCCCTTGCTCGGTGGCGCACAGCAGCGCAGGCCAAGCCCCTTTTTCTGCCGATTGAGCGAAGGGTGAAATCAGGGTCCACGCGAACCGCATGAACCAATTAGCATTGTCTTTGATCAGCGACGTGCGCGCTGCGCCCGGGTGGCACACGTGGACTTGTACGGCACTGCCAGCGACTTGAATGCGCCGCTGCGCCTCGTAGCCCATCATCATCTGCGCCAGTTTACTTTGGGAATAGGCATCCCAGCCGGAGTAGTTTTTGGCGAAGTCCAAGTCCTCGAACTTGATCCGCTTAAGGCCCATTTTATAGCCCGTGCTACCAACAACCACGATCCGCCCGCCCGACGCACTGATGCGATCGAACAGCAGGGCGCACAGTAGGAAATGGCCATCGTAATTCACCCCCATGTGGCTCTCAAAGCCATCACCGGTCAGGCGCCGCTCCGCCACCTGCGCAATCGCCGCGTCGCACAGCAGCGCATTGATCTGCGGCACCGTGTCGAGGACAGCCGCAGCAGCCTCCCGCACCGATGCCAGCGATCCCAGCTCTAGCGGAATAAAGCGAACATCTGCGCCCTCCCCCACCGCTTCCTTGAGTGCCGCGATGGTTGCTTCCGACTTTGGCGCGCTGCGGTTCAGCATCACCACTTTCGCGCCCCGCGTCAGCAGCGCCATGCACGCCTCAAAACCTGTGCCCGAGCTTGCGCCCGTGATGAGATACGTTTTTCCCGTCAAGTCTCCCATCCGGTTGGGCGTCCAACCGTCGGGTCCAAAGGTCGTCTGCGTCATGGAAAGGCTCCTGTGTTTGGCGGCCACCAATCGGCCACGCGGCGGCGGTGCACCGCCTTGGAACCCCTTTTGTAATAACCCCTTAGGTCGCTAAAAAGTATTTTTCCTCCCTTTTCTGGAGAAGTTTAACAAAATGGGAACAACGGACTCACGATGCTGTGAGCCGGACCGTAAAACCTTGAACCGTCTGGTATCGAAGCGTGACTATGCCTGACTAAAGGCAAGTAAAGGCTTTGGATGCAGCGTATCCATGTCACGCACCGGGCGGGAATAGCGTTCCGGCTTTATGAGGCTGAAAGGCAATGAAACGACTTCTTTTGATCGTGGCGTCTGCCATCTGCTTGGTCGGACTCTTATTTTGGATTGCCGCTGGGGTTCTCAGTCCGCGTCAGCCGTGGTTAACCACGGCAACAACCCCGCAGTCTTCGGCGTTCCAGAGTCAGGCTCCGGTCACGGGACCAAGCCTTAGCGACATCGAAGCTCGTCTATCGTTCGACCCGATCCATCGCATTGACCTATCTGACGGCGACCTGCTGGTCCAGGGGAAGACCGTTTACGAACAAGCCTGCGCGTCGTGTCATGGGGCAAATCTGCAGGGTCAGGCGAATTGGCGCATGCGCGATAAAGACGGAAATTTGCCAGCGCCACCGCACGACAAAACCGGGCATACTTGGCACCATTCAGACGAAGTGCTTTTCAAGCTCGTCAAATTTGGGCCTGGCTTCTACACGCCCAGCTACAGCGGCAAGATGCCCGCATACGATGGCGTATTAAGCGATCTTGAAATTAAAGCGGTAAATTCATGGATAGCCTCAACCTGGCCAAAAGAAATCCTAATTGCACAACGTGAACGAACACTGGCTTCCGAACAACTGGATTGAAAGTCTGAGCGCTCCTGAAGTCACGTAACTCAGGACTGTTTTTTTGCGCTCCTCGCCTCGGGCACAGGTAGGAAGTTGAGCATTCGTGTTTCTGAAGCCGAGTCATGGCTCCTTCACTGCCACATGTTGGGGCATCAAGCGTATTGCTGAGACAGCCTGTCGCGCCAACGGGATTGTGTGTTTTCAAACGAAAGCGGCGGACTAATCTAAAAATTCTACAAACCAGAGGAATCACCATGTCTCGTCTTTCGAAGCGGGCCCTGTTAGCGGCCGGCGGGGGTGCAATTGGGCTGAGCTTGGCGCTTGGCGGCGCGCCCGTTGGGCTTCAGATGGTTGGCCCCAGGCAGGCGAGCGCCGAACCTTCCCCATCAATCGCACACGCCAAACTGACCGCTCAGCCGCAATCCACGACTTTGGGCGGCGGAGTGCAGCCGTTTCAGCGGTGGACATATGGTGAAATTAATGACGGCGCAGCGCTGCGCGGTATCGCGGGACAAACGCTCAAGGCGAGACTGGACAACCAACTCGGCGTGCCGACGACGCTTCACTGGCACGGGTTGAGGGTTTCAAAAGGAATGGATGGCGTCACGGGCATGTTCAACAGCCCCCTCGTCGATCCGAAACAGGCATTTACCTATGACGTCCCGCTCCGTGATCCCGGGACCCATTGGTTCCATTCTCATCATGACTCTTTGAATCAGATTGCACGGGGACTCTACGGTCCTTTGGTCGTTGAAAACCCCGAAGAACCAAAGCTTTTCGAGCTGATGATGGTTCTGGATGACTGGACCGTAAGCGGCCCTGATCCGCAAAACTACAGCATCGATTGGACAAAGCTGAAACCTTCGCTGGCTTGGGGGCACGCGGGCGTCAAAGGGCGGGTTCTGACCATCAACGGGTCCGTCCGTCCTCGACTGGACCTAGCCTTCTCTGGCGCTACTCGTTTACGCATGCTGAACGCTGCAACGGCGCGTGTTTTCCGACCTAGTTTTGAAAACCTCGAAGCCTGGGTCGTGGCTTTGGATGGCTATGGTTGCACCCCTTTCAGGCTGGATGACCCTGTATTTTTTGGACCGGGCCAGCGCATGGATGTGCTGCTAGTTCCTGCGCCGTTCGGAACACCAGAGATATTCTTGGGCGAGAACCTGTTTGGCAAAGGCACAGGGTTCGAATTTTCGCTGGGCGTTGAAACCTCGCTTACATTGGCCAAAGCCTTGCCGGCGTTCCGACCCTATCAACCGCCCGAGCTTGTGCCCGAGGTTCGACCAGCGCAACGCAAAACCCTGCGAATGTCTGAGCCCTATCGGGATGACCAACGCGGCGCGGGTATTTTGAACGGGCAATGGCAGGCGTGGGAATCGTTAGTCAAAGACCACAATTATTGGCTTTTTAACGACGTTGCTGACAACAGCCTTGGCCCGTTGTTCGCAGGACGCGTGGGAGAAACGATAGAGTTGAGGATGTTTAACGATTCCGCGACACATCACGTCATGCACTTCCACGGTCAGCACGTTCAGATCATCGAAAACGCCAAGGTTCCTCATGAAGTTGGCAGCTTCCGCGACAGTCTTACGCTCGAAGCATGGGCTGAGGTCAAATTGGCTCTGAAGCTCGACCGCCCCGGCCTTTGGCCATTGCATTGCCACATCTTGGGCCATCAGGTCAGCGGCATGTGGACGTACTACGAGGTGGCATAGCCAGCCGTTCATCGGAAGATGACGCAGGCGGAGTCCGTGGCTTCGTTAGGGTTGGCCGCTCGTTATAGACGGCGTTTTGCGATACCACCTCCACGACCAAGCGACTAACATCCTGAGCATCCCAGTTCAGCCGAGCGGCGCCGCGGGTGAGGCCGAACAGCTCTTGGAGCCAGACCATCACGATCAGGTTTTCAACATCGTCCTACTCCTTATCCAAGGAGCCAAAATTAACTCAAAACATGGACCACTTTTTCAGCCGAAGCCGACAGACGCGTATCATTAGGTTTGCCTTTGGCGCCTGGTAACACACGTCTCCCTCATGAGGTCTTCAAAAACATTCCCCCCTGAACACGTCAGCGAGATCATACGCATGGCCCTGTCTGATCATATTAGCTTTGGTGATATTGAGACCGAGTACGGAATCAGTGAGAAACAGGTTAAACTTCTTATGAGAACCGAACTCAAAAAAGGCAGTTACAAAACGTGGCGTAAGCGGGTTCGAGAGTTCAGTGATCGCAGAACTAACTACAAATAGACCCCGCCAAAAGATGGACCCAAGTCTGAATTTCTAGTGTCCATCGTGAACAAGCCAAAGCTTGGGATTGGCTCGACTTTTCATCTAGGGCGCAGCTCGGGATGGGCCGCGCATGCTTTGGGTAGCCCACGATCGGTAGGTTGGCGATGCAAGAGCTCGATGGTGACGAATTCGTCCGATGGGCGATTAAATTGGCGAATGAAAAACTGCCAGATACTTCGCCAATGGCCCAAGTTCGCTTTTCATAATCGTGAGCTTGTTGGCGACAACTTCGGTATCGCTCACGATGGTGACATCGCCGCCCGATCGCGCGCCCGTATGTGGCGTTTGAGGACGCTGATACTCGATATAAACGCGTACTGAACCATTTTAGCGTGCGACAGCGTGCATTTGCCTCCTGTGCTTGCCGCACAAAAAAGCCGGGCTCCATCCAACGATGGAGCCCGGCTCATCTATATTCTCGCCTTGCAGCTTAACGCCGCACGGCAAATGAGGCCCCCGCTTTAGTTGCGGGAGTCTTCCAGCGCTTCATTGGATTCAATGGCCAGGTCTTCGAGGATGATTTCGTAGTCGCCACCTTCAAAGATCTCGCCCAGCGCTGGACCCGCCAAGCGACGCACGTCCTGATAAGCTGCAACAGAAGCTTCGATCATGCCGTAGCCGAGGTAAGCCGAACCCGTCGCCCACTGAGGCTTTTCAGCGCGGTGCGCGTCCAGCATCTCTAGCGAAGCAAGATTGGCGGGGTAGTAGTCAGTCGCGCGAATAAAGTCAGCCTGCATTTCCGGTGACGCCCAATGCTGGAGCCACAGGAAGGAAGCAACTTCTTCAGCTTCGTCGGTATCAACGATCGACCAGTCTGGGCCGAACATGTTGACCACAGGCTCATCGGTGCTGTGCGGCAGAGGAATGACGGTCCAGTTGTGCTGGGACCCTTCGCCAACAGCAGCGCCCCAGTAGTCCATCCCAGAGGAGGAACCCAGAACCATCATTGCAACACCGTTACCGAAGTCGCCGGTCTCGCCATAGCGCTCAGCCGGCTGGCGGATACAGTTGTTTGCTGCCATGTCGGCGATCATTGCGCCAGCAGCCATTGCTTCATCGCTGTCGTACATGAATGCGTCAGCTTCAATGTCGAATACTTCACCGCCGTGGGCAAAGATAAACGAACCCAAGCGGGACGCATCAGCACCAAACATCAGACCAACAGGTGCTGTTTCAGCATCAGCGGTTTTAGAGAAGGCGTTGGCGGAGCCAGCACAAGCAACTTCGCGCAACTCTGCGGGGGTCGTTGGGACTTCCATGCCCAGCTCAGCAAGCCAGTCGAGGTTCACGCCCACCACGTCCATTGATGTTCGGGCGGGGAAGCCAAGGCGCTCGTTGTCGTGGTCCGGGTGCAGACCCGCATCCCACTTTCCCTGAGCGATTTGGCCCAGCAGCTCGTCAGAAGGACCCCACTTTTCAGAGTCAAACAGCGGCTGTAGATCAATCAAGGTATCCGCATTCTCAAACGCAGCGGACTGGTTCTGGTACGCAATAACAATGTTTGGCAGCTCGTCGGTGCCAATTAGGTTGACGAACTTGTCGTAAATTTCACCATAACCACCGGCGGATACACCAGTTGCGGTGATTCCGTAAGCGTTGGTTTCGTTAAAGTCAGCGATGATCGCTTCAATCGCTTCAGCGCCGCCCCGGGTCTGACGGTACCAAATGGTGATCTCGGCGCCGGAGGGATCAACATCATCGTAGTTCTGCGCAATTGCAGCAGAAGCAATGAAAGGCAGCGCGGCGGCTGCAATCAGGAACTTGTTCATGGGTTTTCTCCAATATTCGCGTTTGGTCCAAAGGTGTGAGACCAACGGTCACACAATAGAGAGGACCAAACATTTCAATTATATGATATCTGGGCCTCACAATTTCAATTTCTTGTGTATAAGTCCGCCTCTACTTGATCCCCACTCGCGCCAGTGACTGCGTGAATTGCCGCACAGCCACGGAATAGGCCACCATGACGGGCAGCACGACAATCACCGCACCTGCCATTTGTGCGGGAATATGGCCGATGTAATCGTCAGATAGCTCTCTTAGCCCAACCGATAGCGTAAATTTGGGGTCCGCGCCCGTTTGGGTCAGGATAGGCCACGCATAGGAGTTCCATGACCAGATAAACGCCAGCACACCAATGGTGGAAAACGCTGGAACCGACAGCGGCACCACAACACGTACGAAGTACTGCAGGTGATTGGCCCCCTCTAGTCGCGCAGCCTGCCAAAGCTCATCGGGCAACTGGATGAAGAACTGGCGGAACAGGAAGATCGAATAGGCGTTACCGATGATTGGTAAGATCATGACTTGATAGGTGTTCAGCAGCGTCTTGGGCGGCCAAAGCTCCTCTGACAGCACCCCGCCAAAGTCCTGATTCACCACCCCCGCCAGCAGCAGCATCCCCACAAAAGCAACCAGCCCCACAAACGTCAGCGGCCAGACAGGAATCTGCCGCGCGGTTACCGTGGCATAAACGCTCAAGACAGCATAAAGAAGCAGGCTTGCCGCGGTAGCGATCAGGGTCAGTGTCAGTACATTCAGGATGGCGATGCCAAAAATCTGGCCCTTGATAACGGTAAAGGTCGGCGTGATCAGCACGGCTTCCGGCACCATCAGCGTGATTAGCAGCAGCAAGAAGGCCATGCGCTTACCCTTGAAGGGGATGGACGCAAAGGCGTATCCAGCGAGCGCGCAAAACACAACCTGACCCAGCGTGCTAAACAGCGTAACGACCACGGTATTTATGGCGTAGAGCCAGAACTTTCCGTACGCCCACGCCGTCTCGAAGTTCTCGAACAGGAAGGTTTTGGGGATCCATGTGGAGGCATTGATTGCCTCGTACTGGTTCATCCCCGAAAGCAAGAGCATATAGACAAAGGGAACGAGCGACAGGAAGCCCGCGAGGCCAAGAATGGCGTAGCGCAGGATGTCACCTGACTCAAAACGATCGGAGGTTTCGGTGTTGCTCATGCCTTACAAGTCCGAATTGAGCCGGCGACCGGCGAGGATGAATTGGGCGGCGGTAATCAGCAGGATGAGGAAAAACAGCAGGACGCCCATGGACGCCGCAGCGCCAAAGTCACCAGAGCGCAGTTCCTGAAAAACGAAGATTGATGCAACCACCAGACTCTCGTTTCGCCCGCCGGTTTGCTCAAACATTACAAAGGTGTGGTTGAAGGCCTGAAACGTACCAATCAGGCCAGTCAGTGCGAGAAAGAAGATGACAGGTGAGAGCAATGGCAGGGTGATCTTGGTAAAGGCCTGCCACCGGCTTGCCCCATCAATTTCAGCAGCCTCGTAGAGGTCTTTGGGGATCGACGTCAGCCCCGCAAGCAGGATGACGGCGTTATACCCCGCATAGGACCAAACCCCAAAAAAGATCACGGTGATCAGACCGATCGTCGGCCCCCCTGCCAGCCCGGCCCACTCAAGCCCGAACCACGCCTGCATAATCGGTGTTTCATTGCTCAGCCACTTCATTGGCTCAACACCAAACATGTCGAGGATGCGGTTCATTAGCCCGCTCGACCGCTCCCGAAAAATCACGCTGAAGACCGTCGCCATCGCAACAGCTGGCGTGATGTAAGGCAAAAAGATCAAGTAGCGAAACAGGCCGTCTCCGCGAATGCGTCGATACAGTCCAAACGCGATGATCAGGCCGATCATGATCTGCGTGAACACCGTGCCCACGGAATAGAACAGCGTGTTGATCAGGCTCGCAAGAAAGTCGTTGCTCCCGGCAATTAGCATTCGCTGCCACGCTAATGCCAGCGCCACTGAAGCCAACAGCACAATCGCTGCCCCCACCAACCGGTTGCACCAGCGCGGCAGCCGCCCCCAAGGCAGCAAGGCAACCAGTGCCGCAGCAACAAAGAAAAGGGCGGCATACAGCCCAAACTGGTTGGCGGAACCAGCAACGAGCGTCATTTGCTCAGCCTCTTCGCCACGCCAGTTTTCGAAGGTGGAGCGCTTGAAATCACGGATTTCGCGCTTTTCAGTCAAGGTTGTGAACAGTGCCATGGCGTCGAGCAGGAAATTGCGTGCCCATAGGGCAGCACCGCCACCAATCATCAAAATCGCGGCGATTAGCCAACGGCGAAACCGCTCTGACAGAGCTTTGGCCGGCTGACCAAACAGCCACACGCCCCCGATCAATAATGATAAGCATGTAAAGAAAAGGATCCCCGGACCCCACTCGCCCAGCAAGTCGGTGTAGTGCTGCAAACCCAGATAGCGGTCGCGGATCGGTTTCCACCGGTGAACGCTCATAAACCCGGCAATGACGATCGGTGCGATCTGCCACATGACCAGCATCAGCAAGCCAGGACCCGCGAACCACCAACCCACGGCGTGCCTGCCGAACACACGTTCGACCATACTCATGGCATCATATCCCAATCAACACGAGGCAGATGGCACTCCGATGCGGTCAAAGAGGGGAAGTTTGAACAGATTATCATAGCGTCTAGAAGGCAATCTCTATCTTACCGTTAAGTGACAGCCTATCAGCAGCTTTGAGGGACGCAACACGCTCCTCTCTATCCGATGCTTTATTCTGGCGTCATCGTTCATGACCAATGGCGGTGTTGCGCAGCGGCTCATCCGGTTTTACATCGCGAGCGTTGGCCACCTGCCGGGCAGTTTGGCGATTGCGGGCGTGTTCGCATGCTACCGTCGTGACGATTGGAACGATCGTTATCGGCGGTATGGTACTGGTCGGGAAGCAGGATGGGGTCTGTTCCTGACCGTCACCATCATTGGCGGTATCTACGGGGGGATCTTTACACCGACCGAAGCCGCAGCCGTAGGCGATGTTCTTGGCGGCGGCGATGGTCAGCGGAGCTTAGTCGCGCGGCGATAGGAATTGCCGCAAGGCTTCAGCCGTTTTTTGCCCCTGCTCAAGCGGCAGAAAGTGACCGGCTTCTTCAATGATCCGCAGCTGAGAATGCGGGAGCTTATTCGCCATGTAGGTGTGCTGGGTTACGGGACTCCAACGGTCTTCGCGCCCCACAAGAAGTAAAGTCTCCTGCCGGAGCTCGGAGAGATATGAACTTGCGTCAGGTCGGTTGATTAACGCCTGAATCTGTCGGGCATGGATGCTCGGATCCATCCGACAGACCATAGCGGTGAGCCCATCCATGAGAACTGACCTGTCTAGGTTCCCGGCCCAAACCATTCCCGGCAGCCAATGTGCGGCAAGGGCTTCGATCCCCTTTTCACGGGAAAGCGCGGTGATCGCTTGACGATTGGCAAGCTCACTCGGTGCCAAAGGGTGGCTTCCTGTGCTGATCAGCACCAGTCTTTTGACCCTTTGGGGCGCTTGCCGTGCCGCTTCCATCGCAACCCGGGCCCCCATAGAATGCCCGATCAAAATAATCTCCGACGCCTGAGAGCAGGCGAGCGAGCGATCTACCATCGCTTGGATAGACGCCGCCTCACGCAGGTCGGGAATATGCACCTCGCCGTCGAATGCTGGTTGCACCTCACGCCAAACATGGGCGTCGGAGAGCAGTCCAGGGATTAAGATTACGGGTGCAGGCACCACTGGCTTCATCATCCTTTGCCGCTCAGCTGCCGAACATCGTATTGGGTAGCAGCAGAGCCAGCTGCGGCACCAGAACCAGAAGCGCCAAACAAAGCAGCATGGCTATCCAATACGGCGTGACACCGATGAAGATTTGACCAATGGGCACTTGGGGCACCACTGACTTAACAATAAAGACATTCAGTCCAACCGGCGGTGAAATCAGACCCATCTCCAGCGTCAGGACCACCAAAACGCCAAACCAAATGGGGTCGATACCCAATTCAAGCGCGATCGGGAAGAAAATGGGCAAGGTCAACACCATCATTGCAAAGCCTTCAAGAAAGCAACCCAATACGAGGTAGACCACCAGCATCAAGCACAGCACCCCCAAAACCGGCAGGTCAAAGCCCAGAACGAAGCCCCCAATAATATCTGTGATGTGGCTCAGTGCGAGGAACGGATTGACCAGATGGGCAGCAATGAGAATCAGCATCACAGTTGCGGACGTGCGCACTGAATCGATCGCGCTCTTCCACAACTGGATCGCTGAAATCCGCCTCAGTATCAGCCCGTAAATTAAGACCGCAGCAACGCCAACCGCTGACGCTTCTACGGGTGAGAAAAGGCCAAAGTAAATGCCACCAATGGTCAGCAGCACGATGGCAATCATCGGTAAAGCACCTGCTGCGACCCGCGCTCGCTGTCCCCACGTCGCCCGCGGCCCAGCGGGACCAAGCGCAGGGTTGATGCTGCAAACAATGACCGTCGCGCACACAAATAATCCGAGCAAGAGCAGCCCCGGCAGAATGCCTGCCAGAAACAGGCGACCAATGGATTGCTCCGTCAAAATCGCATAGACCACGAAGCCAGTCGAAGGCGGAATGAGGATACCCAGTGTGCCACCAGCAGCGACGGATCCAGTCGATAAACTGTCGCTGTAACCGAACCGCTTCATTTCCCCCAAGGACACCTTCCCCATCGTTAGCGCAGATGCAACAGATGACCCGGAAAGTGCCGCGAAGCCGCCGCAGCCAACGAGCGTCGCAGCAGCCAATCCACCGCGAAAGTGCCCGATCATCGCGTAGGCCGCGTCATAGAGTTGGCGGTTGAGGCCCGTCTGATGGGCAATGTTACCCATAAGAATGAACAGGGGAATAATCACCAGTTCCGGCGATGAAGCCATCGTGAACGCTTCGGACGCCAACAAACTTGTTGCGGCGGAAAGCCCATTGAGCAGCCATATTCCGACAAAGCCAACGGCAAACATTGCAAAAGCGACCGGGATGCGCATTGCCAGCAGTACAAACAGGACGGCCAGTCCCGCAAACCCAATTTGCGTCTCAGACATGGTCAACGTCCCCCCCTTGGTGGCGCACATCGACGTTCATGACACTGATTTCGACCGAACGAAGCAACATGGCTAGTCCCGTCGTCACGGCGAAGAAACAAAGCAGGTACTGAAACCAGGCCTTGGGTAATTCGAGCAAATTTGTTGAGAGATTCAGCATGATGGAGATGCGCGAAGAGTCATAAACAGCCCAGGCCAAAGCAAAGAAAATGACTGCACCCAAGAACGCCGAGAAAGCGTTGATGCTTCGGTTCAAAATCTGCGGAAGGAAGGGCTCGAACAAGTCAACGCTCACGTGGCCACCCCGTCGATCACAAAGGCTCATTGCGCCAAATACAATGATGACGAACCCCATCGTGATCAGGTCAAGTGAACCGTAAAGGGGCCGGCCAGCGGCCCGCCCCATCACATCGATCACAATAACAATGACCTCAAAAATCAGCCCCAAAGCCGCCAACCCAACTGAAATCCAGATCAGGCCATCAACCACCTTGCGAGCGATTTGTAGCAATTTAGTCCCCATTCATCGCGGCCATAGTCGCAGCGCCGCCCACGTCGGAAACATAAGCATTCAGAACGTCGGCCAGCACTTCTGTGAACGCTGCCGCTTCAGCAGCGGTCAGCTGAACCATGGTGTTTTCACCTGAAGCGGCCGCTGCCGCCAGCGCTGCTTCTGCCGTTGCGTTCCACGCAACTTCAGCACTCTTGGACAGCTCGTAACCCGACGCCGCATCAACAGCTGCACGCTCAGAATCGCTGAGGCCATTGTACGCTGCTTCGCTCATAACCGCGTAAAAGCTCAAACGCCCCAATGGTGCGCCTTGGGTAACGCTTGCCGCGACTTCGTCGAGCTTAAAGTCTGACAGGGTCGAAGACCCGGTGATGACACCATCAATCAGACCCGTTTGGAGCGCGTTATAAACTTGGCTGATTGGCATCTGTACAGGTGTTGCGCCCATCGCCGTTGCAACTTGCCCTGCCGTTGCACCCGCTACGCGCAGTTTCAGGCCTTGGACATCAGCCGGCGATCGAACCACCTTCTCCTTCATGATGAAAACGTTTGGCTCAGACGTCCAAAGGGCCACCGGAACCGTTGCTGGGAACTCACCGGTTAGGTGGGATTCGTAGGCGTTCCAAAGGGCTTCGTACCCCATCATGTCGCCCGGGATTGCCCCCGGCAACTCAACGATCATCGTCTTCTTGAACTGTGACGATGTATAGCCCGGCAAGCCCCAAGCAAAGTCTGCTGCACCTTGAACAACGCGAACGTACTGTTCAACGGGACCAGCCCCCAGCTCACCGCCAGGATAATTGCGCATGGTTAGACTGCCGTCGGTTCCGCTCGAAATACCTTCGGCGAGAGGTTCGATCAGTGAAGCGGTAACCGTATGAAAGGGTGGTACGAAGGAAGCGAACTTCAGCTCTTCGGCCAAAGCCACAGGCGCCAATGTTAGACCGGCAGCCAATGCTGCCAATTTTAGTTTCAGGCTCATGTCGGAATCTCCTCTATTTCCGGACGATCGTATTGGGCGCGTGTACTACGCGCCTTTGGTTCTCCAACTCTGCGAGTAGTTTTCGCGGGCTTCTCGGGCGTAAGGGACCGGGGAAACGCGCACGCGGATTTCTGCCGTTTCATGCGGCTCGGCTGAGGTCTTTTCTGTTGGCTGAGGCTCACCCCATTGCAGCACCAGCTCATCGCCGATTTGCACGTCGGGATTAACGATGCCCAACGACAGCATTGCGCGCTCGTTAAAGCTGTATCCGCTGAACATATTCATGCCGACTGTCTGACCGTTGAGTGTGATCCGGTCAGCGTTGGTTGACGCATAATTTGTTTGGGGGAAGTCGATCCATTTGTAGTTTTTGCCACCCGGGACAAAAGCGGATTGGATCACTTTCATGACGTCGTCCGGGTGCCATTCAAAGGTTACTTTCTTCCGCTGCGGCTTCTGACGCGCGGCCTCCAGGGCTTGTTTGCCGATGAAGTCTGACTTCTTCCACCCAACGTAAAAGTCGTAACCGAGCTCAAACGGGTTAACGTAGTAGTCCTCGATATTGTCAGAGACCAGCGACCCCCCAATCGATCCCTGCGCCTCATAAGCGTCCGCACCAAGCCAACTGCGGTACTCCGCCAGCATCCCCTCACCGGTATAAATCGCGGGCAACGGAGACGGAATCCAGCCGGATTCCAACGTGTTAGTGCTGTAGGCGCGGCTGCCCACCAACCGCAAGTCCACCCCAACATCGCGCGCAGCCTGTTCAATCGTGGATTGAATATAAGACTTATCGGCGTACGGCCCCCAGATTTCCAAACCCGGCGCACCGGCCATGCCGTGCCGAAGGGCTTGGACAGACCTTGAGCCAATACGGATGAAATCGACGTGAAAGAACGGGATATCGGGCAAAGCGCCGCCGTTAAGCTTGGACAGGACGGCCATCGCTTCCGGGCCCTGGATCTGAAACCGATAGTGTGTCCGATAGATTGCTTTGCCGTCAGGACGACTGTCCGACCGCGGATCATGCTGCACACGGACGTTCCAGCTGCCTGTTGCGGCTTGGAACATCAGCCAGTTGGCTGACGGAGCGCGACCCACTAGGACAAATTTATCCTGCCGCTCGCGGAAAATAATCATGTCGCCGATGACGAACCCAGCGGGTGTAACCGGCACAAAGTGCTTTGCGCGATTCAGACTGAAGTTTGAAAAGGAATTGATACCCGTATGGGCAAGGAACGCTTCCGCATCCGGACCTTCAACCGTCAATTCGTCCATGTGATGGGTCTGGTCAAACAACACGGCCGACGAACGCCAAGCAAGCTGCTCGGAACGCCAATTCGAAAACTCAGGCGCAACAACAGGGTAAACGTATATCCCTGACTTTGAATTTCTAAGCATTTCCACGGCGTTGGAATGCTGCGCGATCTTGGCGGTCAAATTGGACATTGTGGCTCCTGTGAAGCTGTTCTCAGACAAAAGCAAATTCGTTTTGGATCCGATTTTTTCAGGGGTAACGAACTTTTTTGCATCCAATATATCTTATTAGCACTCGTCAAGGGGCTTTTTCATAGTTTTTGGCTCTACATTGGATCCATTTATGTATTTTCGAATAGTTTTTTATATCTTTTCCACTTATTTCACCCTCTATGGGGCTAGATTTGGATCCGAAAACGCGGAAAGATCGAACGCATACAATGTCGAATTCACTAGGATTTGCCGTGACCACCGAAAAACTCGAGTCCACTTGGTTGCTGGTTCTCACCGAAATACGTGCGCGGATCGCGAGCGGAGAGATTCAAGGCGGGACCAAACTGAGAGCCTCGCATCTTTCTGAGAGCATGGGCGTTTCCCGCACCCCGTTGAGAGAGGCCCTAGTGCAGCTCGAAGCTGAAGGTTTGCTGGTACGTGAGCGGAGCGGTTACCGCGTTCGCAGCTTTTCCATCGCTGAGGTCTATGCAGCGATAGAAGTTCGCGGAGCAATCGAGGGGCTTGCTGTTCGACTTGGCGTTGAGCAGGGCGTTGTGAGCGATGATCTCGATGCCATGCGGGACCTGCTGGAAAAGCTCGATGTCGCCGTCGCGAACACTGACATCTCTGATTACGCCTTACTGAATTCGCAGTTTCACGAAATCCAGGCCAATTTACCGCGCCTCACTTTCGTCGCGGAGGAGGTTTCTCGGAGCTATCGCTTTCCGTTCGCCTCGCCGTCGGCATTCCTATCGAGCGAGGACGTGAACACCGTGGGCTTTGCCAACCTCCATGAAGCACAAACTCAACACCGCGCCATTTTTGACGCCATTTCCAACGGGCAAGCAACGCGAGCGGAAGCCTTGGTGCTGGAGCACGCCAGAATCGCCCAAACCAACATCAAACAAGCACTGAACAAGATGGAAGGTGCGCAAATGCCCCCTCAATTGTCGTTGGTATCGTAGGCCAGAAAACCGGAATGGAGAGCGACAATTCTTGAGATTTCGATCCTTGTTGGCCTGGCCTTTCTGGTCGGTGGCGTCCTAAAGGGCGTTTTGGGCATCGGTGCGCCTCTTTTGGCTGTACCCGTGCTGGCTCTGTTTTTCAGCGTGCCATTTGCGGTTTGCATGTTTGTAATGCCTAACCTCGTCTCCAACGCCCACCAGCTCTATCAGTATCGCAGCAGCATCCCGAAAGGACCGATCGCTTGGCTGTTTGCTGCGGGAGGCGGTCTGGGCGCCTTGATCGGCAGTTTTGCGCTGGACTGGCTGCCGACTGATTTCTTGAAACTCACAGTCGCAGGTATCGTCACTGCCTACATTGTGGCGCGACTGCTCAAGCCAGCACTGACCATCCCCCCACAGAGCGCGATTGTATTGGCGGGACCAGTCGGCACCTTTGCAGGCTTCCTACAGGGCGCAGCGGGCATCTCGGCCCCGATCAGCGTGACGTTCCTCAGCGCTCTGCACCTTAATCGCCACCCCTTCATCGCGACCATCGCCATCTTCTTCTTTGCCCTCGCCCTCGTGCAACTGCCGACCCTGGCTTTGATCGGCCTGCTCGACGGTCCAACCCTGCTTTTATCCGGCGCTGCCATCATACCGCTGCTGGCTGGAATGCGGCTTGGCGACGCCATCATCCAACGCGCAAAACCGATCTGGTTTGAGCGGGCCATCATGTCGGTTTTAGTACTTATGGCCATCATTCTAGTGGGAAGCATATGGGTGTGATTCCCACACAAAATCGAGACAGATTTGACTGTCTCAAACGACGGGCACCGATAATCAGCCCCAAAGGCGTCGCCCGGAGAGAAATAGAGAATGGGGCGAAAATACTTGACTTTTCTTACTTGTTTTCAATGCCTTAAGCAAGGATTGGAAATACATAACATCGCAACTAAACAGAGAGATTAGGACAAATACAAATACGTTTTACGTGACTTACCTTTCAATACTGATAACGTAAATTCGCGCTTCTGATGCCAGAGGCGGGAGGAATTCTGAGGAGGAAACAACTATGTTGCGCAGAAATTTACTAGCGCTTGCGACGGGTGCCTTAGCACTTGCAACTGCCGTTTCGGTCAGTGCTCAAGCCCCTATTAAGATTGGTTCTGTGGCACCCAAAACTGGCGCTTTGGCCGGTGGTGCTGTCGTTACTCAATGGCCAAACGTCGAACTTTGGGCTGCACAGGTTAACGAGCGTGGCGGCCTGAGCGTTGGCGGTGAAATGCGCCCGGTTGAAGTCATTGAATACGATGACAAAACCAACCCAGGCGAACACATCAAACTGGCTCAGCGCCTGGCGACCCAAGACAAAGTTGATTTTGTTGTCGCGCCTTACGGAACCGGCTTCAACATCGCTGCCGCTCCTGTTTACGGGAAATTCGGCTACCCGATGATTGCTGTTTCTGCGATTACCGACAAAGTTGAAGAGCTGACGGGTCGCTACGATAACCTGTTCTTTACACTCGGCACTACGACCGCCTTTGTAACTGGCGTACGCGACATCTTGGTTGAGCAGCGCGAAGCTGGAAACATCGACAACCGGGTCGCCATGGTGAACGTTGCTGATGCCTTTGGTATCGAGCTGGCCGACGTTGCACGGACGATGTTTACCGATGCAGGCTTCGAGCTGGTGTACGACAAGTCTTACCCGCTTGGCACGCCAGATCTGTCGCCGGTCATGAAGGGCGCCAAGGCATCGAACCCAACGTCCTTTATCGCTTGGTCCTACCCACCAGATAGCTTTGGTTTGGCTCAGCAAGCCATCATCGAAGACCTCGATGTGTCGATCTACTACTCAGCAGTAGCAACCAGCTTCCCTGCGTTCGCAGGCGCCTATGGTTCCAAGATTAACAACGTGTTGGGTGCCGGTGGTACCAACGTTGATGATCCAAAGATTGCTGAATACCGGGCTGCACACGAAGCTGTAACCGGCAAAGTGGCAGACTACTGGGCCTCAGCTAACACCTACGCTTCCTTGCAAATTCTTGAGCAAGCCATCGAAGGTGCGGACACAACAGACCGCGCGGTGGTGACCCAGTACATCAAGGATAACGCCTTTGACACCGTTATGGGCACGATCACGTTTGAAGACAATTTCTCCGCCAAATTCTGGAGCGTTGGGCAGTGGCAAGACGGCGTCTTCCGCGGCGTCAAGGGCACCAATGTTGAAGGTGCGGTTGATGTTCGTCTGAAGGACGGCTGGGACTAACCCCCCACGGACCTAAACTTTTAGCCTTAGACGAGGAACATTTGGATCCCATCCAGTGTTCCTCGTTTGCCCTTTTTTCATCGAAAATTGAGAAGTCATGCTGGACATTGTGATCTCTGGCCTGCTGCTATCAGGAACTTACGCGCTGGTCGCGTTGGGTTTGAACCTGCAATACGGGGTTTCGCGGATCATGAATCTTGCGAACGGCGAAATGCTTGTTCTTGGCGCTCTGGCAGCGTTCTGGATGTTCACAGTCGGAAAGCTGAACCCCTATCTGACCATGGTGCTAGCAGCGCCGCTCGCCTTTGCCGGCAATTGGCTCATCTACCGTTTTCTGCTGCGGCCCCTTGTTTCCCGATCAAAAAATCAGGGACAGCTCGAAGTTGACTCGATCCTTGCCACTTTTGGGATGAGTTTCATCCTGATCGGCATCATGATTTCCATCGAAGGCGGTTTTTTCGCCTACAAGTATCTGTCTATTCCCATCGAAGTTCTTGGCACAAAGGCCAGCCTGAGCCGGATTGTTGCCTTTGCCGTCGCGTGCTGCATTGGCTTGGCACTTTACCTTTGGCTCAACCGCAGTCGCACTGGCATGGCCGTTCGCGCTGTTGCCGTAAGCCCGCAGTCGGCTCTGCTGGTTGGGATCGACGTTCCCAAGATCTCTGCGCTGGCCTTTGCCTTAGGCGGGGCAATCACAGCAGTCGGCGGGGTGCTGATTTCGACATTCATCACCTTGGACGCTTCCATAGGCGTGATTTTCACCATGAAGGCCTTGATCATCGTGATCATGGGTGGCGTGGGTGACACGCGCGGCGTTCTCATTGCCGCGGTGATTCTCGGGCTGGTCGAGACCACCGTTGCCACCTTGATTGATCCGGGTCTGACATTGGCCGCGGCGTATTTGATTTTCCTCGGGATATTGCTGTTCCGGCCACAAGGTCTGTTTGGACGGAAACCAACATGATCCGAGGCTCATTTACCGAACTTCTCATTATCGCCGTTCTTGCCGCCTTTGCCGCCACTGTGCCTTTGGTGGCGAACGGCTATTGGCTCTCAGTCTGTGTGACGGGCATGATGTACATCGCCTTGGCGACGAGTTGGTCCATGTTCTCAGGCCCGACGCACTATATCTCCCTGGCCACAGCCGCTTTCTTTGGACTGGGTGGATATTTACTCGCCACAGGGATGAGCGACTACCAGCAACCCTTCTGGTTGATGCTCGCCATCGTTCCATTTACGGGCGCTGTTCTGGCAGCCTTGATCGGCTTAGCAACACTCCGGTTGTCAGGGGTGTATTTCGTGATTTTCACCCTTGGTTTAGCGGAAATGATCCGAAACCTTGTGAGCTGGATCCAAAACAACTTCCTGGGCAGCCGCGGTCTCTATGTCCTGACGGATTATACCGAGAGGCACATTTACTGGATGTTGCTGGCCGTTGCGGCCACCGTCTACATGCTGGGATGGCTCATCAATCGGAGCCGATTGGGTTTCTCGCTGCGAATTATCGGGGGCGATGAAACCGTTGCGCGGCACGTTGGGATCAACACAGCAACCGCGAAGGTCATTCTGTTCATCACGACCGGTTTCTTTGGCGCGCTGGTTGGCGGGATCCTCGCCCCGCGCTACTCCTATATCGAACCCAACCAAGTCTTCTCTCCGCAGTTGAGCTTTTTGGTGGTGATCATCGCACTGTTGGGTGGGTCTGGTCGCCTGTGGGGACCGCTGGTTGGGGTCATCCCTTTCACCATTCTATGGGAGCTGGTTCAGACCTACTTCCCGAACCAAACAACGCTGTTCCTGGGCGTCGTCTTCTTGGTCATCGTCTACTTCCTGCCCCATGGCGTTGTGGGTCGGTTGGAGCAAGCCCTCGAACAAGTGCGGAAGCGGCGATAATTATGGCAAGGGCAAAGCTGCGCGTGGAGCGCGTCACGAAACGGTTTGGCGGATTGGTGGCTGTTGATGGCCTGTCCTTCGACGTTAATGAACGCGAAGTGCTGGGCATCATCGGACCAAACGGTTCAGGCAAAACCACCATGCTGAACATGATGTCGGGTGCCTTCAAACCAACCGAAGGCTTCATTAGCCTGTCAGATCGTCAAATCTCTGGCAAAGCGGCACAGACCATTGCACGAGCCGGTGTCGGCCGCACGTTTCAACTGGTCAGACTCCTGCCCGGCCTGACCGTGCTAGAAAACGTCGTTGCTGGTGCCGTCTTTGGGCACCGCCGACAGTGGGGTCAGTCGGCAAAAATGGTTGCGCTGCGGATGATGGAACGCGTGAACCTGAACATCTCGCCCAACGCGCCGATTACAGAGCTGACGTACATCGATCAAAAACGGGTTGAGCTGGCGCGCGCCCTGTGTGGGGAGCCGAATATCCTGCTGCTCGACGAGTGGCTGGCTGGCCTGAACCCAACCGAGCTGGAAGCGGGTATCGACCTGATTAAGACGCTGCAGGAGGAAGGCCGGACGATCATTCTGGTGGAGCACGTCATGGGTGCGATCCGGTCCCTGTGTGACAAATGCGTGGTCATGGCTTCAGGCTCGAAGATCGCCGAGGGGTCGCCAGAGCAGGTTCTCGCGGATCCGGAAGTAATCCGCGCCTACTTGGGGGACGAAGATGAGTAGTCTAACAGTCCAAAACCTGTCGGTCGCCTATGGCTCCCACCCTGCCCTCAACGACGTGAACCTCGCTGTTGCGCCTGGTGAAATTGTTGTGATTCTCGGCGCAAATGGTGCGGGGAAAAGCAGTTTGCTGCGGGCTATTGGCGGGATCTGCGAAGGTAAGGTTGGTGGTCAGCGGACCCTTGGCGGCCAGAGCCTGAACACGCTCAGCGCAGACTTAATTCTTGAAAGTGGCATCGCAATTGTTCCAGAAGGGCGCGGGATTTTTGGCGATTTGACCGTGGCGGAGAACCTAAGCTTGGGCGGCAGTGCCAAGCGCGCTCGGGCAGCGGAAGAAGAAAATCTGCGCCGCGTGCTGGAGCTATTTCCCAAGCTGCAAGAGCGCCAGAATCAGGTCGCTCGCACCATGTCGGGCGGTGAGCAACAGATGGTCGCGATTGGCCGCGCCATGATGTCAAACCCAACTATCCTGATGCTGGACGAGCCATCGCTTGGCCTGTCACCGCTGCTAAGCAAAGAACTGTTTGCTGCGCTGAAGAAGGTTCGAGAGATTGGACTTGGTGTGCTTTTGGTGGAGCAAAATGCCAAGCAAAGCCTGGCCATCGCTGACCGGGGCTACTTGCTCGAAAACACGCGCATCACGCACGAGGCAACGGCGTCGGACCTGGCTCAAGACCCAAGGGTGCAAAGCGCTTACCTTGGCGGCGATACGTCCAAGCCCAAAACCGTAGCCGCTGAACCTGTGGCAGAAGAAGCAGCCCAGAAACCCGATACCAAAGCGCATTTGCCGTTCATCCGGCCCGGATATCACCCATCTCGCGCTTCTGCCGATAGCCTGATCTCAGGCTCTATCGACGATTTGGTTACGAACGCGGCCGACGTTTCTACCAAAGAGTCTTCGACACCATCGACAACGACTACGTCGGCCCCATCCCCAGCCCCACGGGCCAGTTCAGAAATTGAGCGGGTCGTCACGGATATCGAACAGGCGGCGCGCCAAGCCAGTGAACGCGTGCGCACCTATAAGCCCAGAGCCTTGGTTTCGTCGATTAGAGCGAACCACAGCCCCTCGCCGCCAGCCGAACGGACGGAACAAAACCGTGAACACAGCGAAGAACCCGTCGTTATCGAAGTTTATCGCGCACCTCGCGTAGACGTTTACAAGCGGCGCCCCTCGGGCTCCTTTGAAAGGGACTAGATTGATGCTCGAACACGCACCAAAAGCACCCCAAATCCGTGGCCTGTTCATCAATGGTCAATGGCGCGATACCCCCAATCACTTCGATGATCTCAACCCATCAGACGGATCTGTCTGGGCGAGCATTCCCGATGCAGGCGCCAAAGAGACGGGTGATGCGATCAATGCGGCACAGGCAGCTTTGGCAGGTTGGGCTGCATTGCCGTTTCAAGAACGCGCGCACTTCATGCTCAAGATTGCTGACGTATGGGAGCGGCGAATGGCCGACTATGTCGCCGCCGCGCAGCACGAAGGTGGCGGTTGGTTCGGCAAGGGCATGTTTGAAGCGGGATACGTGCCAGAAGTTTTCCGTGCGGCTGCTGGCCTTTGTTACAGCGCGATTGGTGAAGTTCTGCCCTCTGAGCACGGCAAGTTCTCGACGGCTGTTCGTGTTCCCATTGGCGTCGTTGGGGTAATTTCGCCCTGGAATATGCCGGGTATCCTGACGGCGCGAGGCTTTGCCTTTCCCATGGCAGCGGGCAACACCATCGTGCTCAAGCCCTCAGAAGACACGCCTTACGCAGGCGGCCTTCACTTCGCGGAAGTCGTCAAGGAAGCCGGCGTGCCAGATGGCGTGTTCAACGTCGTAACCTGCAGCCGCAACAGCGTCGCTGAAGTGGGTGATGAGTTGATCGACAACCCGCTGGTGAAGGGTGTTTCCTTCACCGGCTCCACCCCTGTGGGGCGGCGGATCGCGGCGAAGTGCGGGGCACATTTGAAAAAGTGCTGCGTTGAGCTGGGCGGCAAAGACAGCCTGATCGTGCTCGAAGACGCCGATATGGACCGCGCCACCAGCTCCGCAAGCTTTGGCGCCTTCATGCATCAGGGGCAAATCTGCATGAGCGTGGAAAAGGTCTTGGTGCAGGAAAAGATCTACTCTGATTTTCTTCGCCAATTCGTCGAGCGGGCTGGAAAGCTGAAAACAGGCAACGTGGCGGATAAAGGGAACGTCATTGGCCCGCTGGTCAATGACCGTCAGGTAGCCCGGGTGAAAGCCCAAATCGAAGACGCCTTGGCCAAGGGCGCAAAACTCGCACTAGGCGGTGGTGTTCAAGGACGCTTCGTCGAGCCAACCATTCTGACCCACGTCACCCCGGACATGGATGTTTGGCGTCACGAGACCTTTGGCCCCGTTGCCGTGGTTGCCCCATTCAAGACCGACCATGAAGCCATCGCACTGAACAACGACACCGAATACGGCCTGTCCTCTGGCATCATCAGCGCCGATGAAAATCGAGCCCTGGCCCTGTCGCGGCAATTGGAAACGGGGATGTGTCACATCAACTGTTCGTCGATCAACGATGAGCCGCACGTTCCCTTTGGTGGGACTAAGGCCAGTGGCCTTGGTCGGCATGGGGGGCGCTGGTCGCTTGAGACCTTTACCGAAACCCGTTGGATCACGTTGGATCGGGGCAGCCGTCCCTATCCGCCGGTGTTCTAGGAGAAACGCGACATGGTGAAAGACCTCCTCGCAGGGAAGAAGATCGTCGTAACCGGTTCTTCGTCAGGGATCGGGCTCGAAACAGCGCGTATGCTGACCGACCAAGGTGCGGTTGTCTTAGGCGTCGACATGAACAAGAACTTCGATCACGTCGAAGAATTCTATCGGGCTGACCTGAGCGATGGGCGCACGATTGATGCGCTTGTCGACGTTTTACCGTCGGGGATCGACGGGCTGGTCAATAACGCCGGCTTACCGCCAACACGCCCCGCGCGCCAACTGTTGGCGGTTAATCTGGTTGGGTTAAAGCGGCTGACCTATGGTCTGGTGCCCAAGCTGAATACCGGCGCCAGTATCGTGAATCTAACCTCACTCGCCGGCTTCGGTTGGCCAGATTCTGTTGACGCGATCAAGGCTTGCGCTGACGTCGGCTTCGATGACCTGGACGCCTTTATCGAGCGGTGGAATATCACCAGCGACGGCGGACGATCTTACTTCTTTTCCAAGGAAGCGCTGATTGCCTGGACCATGCAGAACCGATGGACGTGGCGGGATCGCGGCATTCGTATGAATTGCGTGAGCCCCGGCCCCGTCGACACACCAATTCTGGGCGACTTTCTCGAAACTCTGGGCGCGCGTGCGGAAGAAGATGCGCGCGTGATGGATCGCCCCGGCACCGCACCCGACATTGCACCCGTGATCGCCTTCCTGCTTTCAGACATGACGACTTGGATCCGCGGCACAAACATTCCTACCGACGGTGGAATGTCCTCCAATATCCTGTGCGAAATGCACAGCCTGTAACCCAACCTGGGACGACAAGAAAATGAGTATCATTGCTTGGATCATCATCGCAGCCGTAGTCATCGCTGTCGCGATTGCGTTGATTGGATGGTTTTACGTTCGTGCAACCAACGAAGTTAGTCTCGTGAGAACAGGCGTGGGCGGACGCAAGGTCGCCGTTGCCGGCGGGATCATCGCAATCCCGTATTTTCATGAAATCGCTCGAGTGAACATGCAAACCCTCCGCTTGGATGTCACCCGAAAGGGCGAAAGTGCGCTGATCACAAAGGATCGCTTGCGGGTCGATGTCGCAGCAGAGTTCTACGCATCGGTGAAATCAGACTCAGTATCGATTGCGCGCGCCGCGCAAACGCTTGGCAATCGCACCTTTAACCGGGATGAGCTTGGCGCGCTGATCGAAGGTATGATGGTTGACGCGCTTCGGTCGTCGGCTGCGCAAATGACGATGGACGAATTGCACGAAGGTCGCACGGCCTTCGTCCAGCAGGTCAAAGGCCTGCTTAAGGAGGTTCTTGGCAACTATGGCCTGCAACTGAACAACGTGTCTCTCACCGACCTCGACCAAACTCAGTTCTCAAAACTGGATGAAGACAACGCCTTCAACGCGGTCGGCATGCGCAAGCTGGCTGAAGTGATTGCGAAGTCAAAAAAGGAAAGGGCAGAGATCGCAAGCGAGAGTGCCGTTTCCGTGCGTCGCACTGAAATGGAAGCGGCGCGCAAGCGGTTAGAGATTGAGCTGGAACAGCGCCGCGCTGAAATCGCGCAGCAGCAGGAGATTGAAACACTCTCTGCCGAGCAAATCGCCGAAGTTGCGCGTAAGAAAGCAGAGAGTGAGCGCGAAGCCTCCCAGGCACGCATTGCCATGGAACGCGCCATTCAGACCGCTGAAATTGCCCGCGAGGAAGCGCTGTATCTGGCCGAGCAGGATCGACAGATTCGCATCAATTCCAAGGCCCAGGAAGAAAGCCGCGCTCAGATCGAAGCGGACAGTGTTCGCGTCGACGCCATTAGATCCACCGAAGCCGTCGAAACCGCGCGCGCCAAAGCTGAAGCAGAACGCCGTGCGGCCTTGAGCCTGATTTCCGCAGAAGGTTCAGCAAAGGCAAAAGCGGCTGCAGACCAACTTTCCGCACAAGCTGGCCTGCAAGTCGCCAAGAGCAACGCGGCGCGGGTGCGTGAAGACGCGGAGGCACAAAAGTTCCGCATGCTTGCCGAAGCCGAAGCGACGCGTGCTCAGCTTGAGGCAGAAAACGCCCGCTCGAATGCCTTGATTGCGATGGAGCTTGAAAAAGCCAGACTGGAAGCGATGCCAAAGATCGTTGCAGAAATGGTCAAGCCAGCCGAGAAAATCAGCGCTATCCACGTGAACCACATGACTGGTTTTGGTGGCGGCGCCCGTGAAAGTGGCGACCGTGCTGAAAAGACAGTGATGGGGCACACCATGGATTCCATCATGGAAATGGCTGTGCAAATGCCTGTTTTGCGGAAGATTGGGGATCAGCTGGGTGTGGACTTTGATCAGTCCCTCAATCCCAAAAACGCCGGCGAGGACAGCTGAAACGAGGTCAGGTGAGGCGAGATGTTAGCGCGCCTCACACCGCCGTTGGTCAATCGAGGCCCTTAGCGGTGCCGCCGCGTGGGCAACAATCAGTCTACCGCTGACAATCCGTGCCGCTAGGAGCCGTGTTTGTGCTCTGCGGAACCGTTTTGCTCGGATCTCCAAAACTGCAGAAAATGGAACCCGAGCAAGGCCAGGCTTAGTGCTGATGCGGGCGCATAGATTTCGACAGGACGGAACAGAACCAAGGCGGCGAGCGATACTCGAAGCGCGACCTCCAGCCGTGAAAGCCTTTTCACATCGAATGCGGATAGCGCGCTGGATAGCAGGTAGAGCGCGAGCAGAATGCGACCCAGCAAGATCCCAAGGGCGCCCCAGTCGGTGCTGCCATCATAGCCAGGGAGGTAGGCTAGCATGGCGCCCGAATTGGGATCTAGGACCGCTTTGTCGATCAATAGAATTTCTGGATAAATTGCGAAGACAAACGGAATGACGATCAACACAATACCGGACTTAACCGCTGAAAAACCTGTGGCCATTGGATCGGCCTTGGTAATGGTTGAGGCTGCGAAGGCTGCAAGTGCCACGGGCGGTGTAATCGACGAGGCGATGGCGAAGTAAAAAATGAACATGTGCGAGGTAAACGTCGCCAAGCCCAGGCCAATCAAAAGAGGCCCCATCAGCAAAGCCACGTTAATATAAGCAGGCACAGCCGGCATACCCATCCCGAGCAAGACGGCGAGCAGCATGGTGAGCAGCAGTGCAAACAGCTGGAATCCTATATCACCGCTGCTGGCATCAAAGGATTTCAGGAAGGAAAGAACGTCTACTGCGACGAACTTTGCGAGCGCTGTAAGGTTGAGGCTGACATCAATCACGGTAACGGCCAAGAACATCAGGTAGAGTGTGGCGATGGTCACGCCTGCCTCAGCCAGGGCATCGAACACTTTCTTGGGGTTTAGCCGGATTTCCCGATCGAGGAACATCAGAAAGAACAGCAACACGGTAGCCCACCACCCTGCTGCACTGGCATCGCCCGCAGAGTTCTGAAACAGCGCCATGATCCACGGTAAGGATGTAACACGGCAGCCTCGGTCGGTTTCGACGACGACGGCACCCAACATTTGCGAAATTGGATCACAGCCGATGCTGTCCTTTGGGGTCAGGATCAACAGCAACACCAGCAAAATCGGAAGAAAAATCTGCAGCAGAGACAAGAAATCTCGCCATTCCAGCTTCATTTCCGGTCCTACTTCACCGACGGCCTCAATGCGCTGTTTTCGGGCTTGGAAGATGACGGAGAGAAACAGGCAAAAGAAGTACAGAAGCGCCGGGATAATCGCGGCGATAACGATCTCCCGGTAGGGTACGCCAGTAAGAACGGCCATAACAAATGCGGCGACGCCCATGATGGGCGGCATGATCGAACCACCGGAAGACGCCGCTGCTTCGACACCTCCGGCGAACACACGCGAAAAACCCCGCTTCAGCATCATTGGTATGGTGAGAACACCGGTCGACAATACATTGACGACAGGGCCACCAGTAATAGTCCCAAACATGGCCGAAGACACGACCGCCGCGTGCGCCGGACCGCCGCGCAGGTTCCGTGTCAGTAGAAATGCCAGCTTAATCAGAGATTGGCCGCCGGCGCATCGCCCAAAGAGCGCACCCAAAATGATATAGGGAAAAACCAGCAACATCAGGACGTTAATAAAACGGCCAAGAATGCCGGAGCCCTGATTGACCACGGCATCGCGGACATGGAGACGCCCGTCTGCCAGACTGCGCGCTTCGTCGCTGCCCAATATCGTGATCAGGTATTTGCTCTGCCCCTCAGCTCCCCAAATGTACCAATTGAGAACGGTGGCAAAAGTATAGGCGGCGATGATAATCGCAACCAACACCAGCGGCAGACCCCAGACCTTGATGTTGTAAACCAGGAAAACCACGACACAGAGCAGCAGGATCAGCGGCAGCCAAACCCCCGTTGTGTTCAGACAAGCAGGGTCATCCGCAGAGTCGGGTATAGGCAGCCCCAACAACTCCGCAAACTCGATTTCTGACTGAAGCACCTGCGCGACCAACCGGGCACGATCTCCGGTAATCTGATCAAAAAGGCAAATGGCTTCAATTTCTGTCAGGTAGGTCAGTGAAACGGTCAAGGCAGCCAGCACGAGGGCCACATCTAAAAGCAGACCCAGCGCACGCCGCGTCGCACCATACTGCGCCCAACTGCGCCAGATGGAGTGCTTGAGAGCCACGATCAGCATCATCGCGAAGAAGACAAGCGGGTAGAACCATTCGGTCGGGAAGCGCCGAACCTTGAAGTTGGACCATCCAGTGATGTCTTTACCCAATTGATCCCAACCGGGTATTGCCGGGGTCACGTTGAGTAAACCAATAAGAACGAAGGACAAGGCGACGGTGTAGACAAGACCCCTAATGACACGATTTTCAATCGGGCTGTCTGCGGCGAGCTCTTCGGTCTTTGTCATCGGGGCAACCTAGCTTCTCGAACCCTGATACCAGGGCAGTCGGTTGTGTCAGCACAACAAATATTAGAATTATCAGCAAAACCAAATAAGGCCGGGCAACCTTAACAGGTTACCCGGCTTGTCGTGGGTGTCACTCAAAACTAGAGCTTGGCGCATGCAGGAACTGTGTAACCCGCTTCCTCCCAAGCGCGGACAGCACCCGGGTGATACATGATGCCCGTCGTACAAACGCCGGTCACCGCATCGTCGAGGACATCGAAGTTCGCTAAGCGAGCAAACGGCGCCTTCGCCTTGGTGTTGTCGATGTTTTCGATGTGGGCTTTGACGAGTTCGTACACGACGCCCTCATCCAAACCGGCACGACCGACCAAACCGCCCAAAACCGCCATTCCGCGGAAAGTGTCGTCGTCGGATATAATCGTCCAGTTGTCACCCAGGCCTTGCGCTTCCGAAATAGGCAGACGGTAAGGCGCCGAGCCAGGCTTGCGCAGGACTTTTTGCACGGCGTCGGATTCAAAGGCATCCTTCGGCATCGAAAGCGCGGTCATGGCGCCTGCGGCCGAGGCTTGCGTCACGCGTCCACTTGGAAACAGTTCTGGCAGCATGGCAGCGTCAGCGGTTCCATCAACCACGGCCGAGGCGGCTTGGCCCCAGTTCACGGTTACGGACTCATAGTCCTCATCATGCTTCAGGCCCGTCAGCGCTTGGATGATAACCCGCGAATCAGTCGTCGCAGCACCCCGTGGTGGACCGTTCAAGATCTTGGCGCCCTTGATATCGTCCCAACTGGAAAAGCCTTTGGCATCGTAGGCATAGAGGTAATAAACGCCCAATGTGTAGGGTGCGAGCAACTGGACATTAGCGCCCAACCCGGCTGCATCCGCCTTGTCGATGCTAGAATAGGGACCAACGCCTTTGCCCAATAGGAAGGGCAAAATCAAGGGAACTGAACCAATATCGACTTTGTCTTCACCGATCGAAAGCACGTAGTTCGTCGAAGTTTGTCCGTCTTTGAGCTGAATGTTCGCAATGCCGCGCTCAGCTGCGTATTCAACCAAGGACGCGGGAGCCAGATGCACAACTGTGCCGGGCCCGCCCGTTTCAGCGGTTAAGTTGACTTGAGCTGTTGCCGAACCGGCGGCGAGCACGGCTAAGGCTGCCGCAGTGGCTGTCTTTAAGTGTTTGTACATGTTTTCCTCCACACACAGGTTGCTAGTTCAGAGACCCTCCCCGGCCTCTGCTTAATCACGCTTGATTGCTTTATCGAAGTAAGGAACCGGGGCAATTTTGGCCCGGATACCAACGAGATCATGGTCTTCGACGGTGCGTCTTTGAGAATCGGGCTCACCCCACAGCAGGGTCACTTCCCGACCCATCTCGATGTCGTCACGATCAATCAGCGCAGTCGAAAGAACGCTTCCAGCGTTCGAGGAGTACGTGCACCACTGTGAGATGCCGATCAGGCGATCCCCCAGAAGCACTTGGTCGTACTCAAAAGTTGCGTACATCGGGATTGGTAGTGCGATGAATTTGGTGCGCGGCCGGGCAGAGCCAACAGAACGTTTCATGACGTCAAAGACGTCATCATTGTTCCATTCCAGCGTAACTTTGACCCGATGTTCGTCGTCTTTACGCGCGAGCAACGCGTCTCGACCGACAAAGTCATGGTCGAAATGCACCATAGGCCCGTATCCCAACTCATTGGGATCCACCAGATACTGGCTCATATCTTCGGTCACAAAACTGCCACCCAGGGAACACGTCCCCTCAAATGACTTCGCCGGAAGCCATTCACGGAAAGCGCGCATGCCCTCACCATAGAAGATCGACGGGAATGGCCGAGGCATCCAGCCCGACTCTTGCGCCGCTGTCGGGTAGGTGACCGAACCAGCCTTGCGAAGGTCGAACTGCTTCCCGATGTCTTCAATCTTGCTGCGCACCTCAGCTTGGACTTCCCACGGCCCGTAAATCTCGAAACCCGGACGTCCCGCCATACCGTGCCGCAATGCCCGAACCGTGTGGCCAGCGATGTTGAATTCGCCAATGCGGAAAAATTTGATATCCGGCAGGTCGCCATCGACCACGGCCCGCATCAGATCCAGCGCCGATGGGCCTTGCAGCTGAAAGCGGAAAACGTCGCGGCTTGGACGCGGAACGATCATGTTGTCGTTTCGCGCGACTTCAATCGACAAATCTGTGTTCTCAGCATTGAACTGCAACCAGTTGCTGGCCGTCGGTGGACCGACAACACGGAGGAAGTCGTCAGACTCCCGGAAGATGATCGCATCAGAAATCAGGTGCCCACTGGGATCCACCATGATCAGTTGCTTGGCCCGCATGGGCGTCAGGTTGCTCAGGTCATTTGTCGCGAACTGGGAGACAAACTTGACGGCATCTCCGCCACGGATGTGCAGCTCGGTCATGTGGTAAGACTGCTCAAACAACACAACGCTATGGTGCCAAGCAGCTTGCTCATCCCGCCAATTGGTAAACTCCGGGGGAATACCCGGGAAGATTACAGTGCTGTCGTTGGACGCTCTGAGCATGGACAGAGCGCCACCGGAGGCCTGAATTTTGTCTTCTAAACTTTGCTGGACCTGCGTCATGCTTTACCTGACTTCTCTCGTAGCTTCGGCGTCTGCACGGCCAGTCCCTAGTGCTCAGTCAGGGGTAAAGATCCCCTGTTTCAAGCCGGCTGACCTTCGCATGAACCGGTGTAAGAATGTTTCTGAGAAGTAACCTGCCGCTGAACAAGCATGTTGTAAAATTCTGTTTTATGGCCTCAACATAGAATTTATCTATAGCCAGACGCCCCGCCTGCAGAATTTCTAATATGTTCAGCGTCAAGGGTTAGATCTTGCGGGAGAGGCTGCAACCATGGATCCAAAATTCCTTACCCAGCTCGCCATCATTGTCGAATTGGGGTCTGTAACCAAAGCGGCTAAAAAATTAAACGTTACGCAGCCCACGCTTTCACGATCTGTGAAGGTGATTGAGGACCGCGTAGGTGGCGCGGTTTTGAGGCGTGGGCGATATGGGGTGACGCCAACTGAAATAGGTCGCCGACTTGCCGAAGAAGGACGCAGCATTCTCCGAAATACCGAGCAAGCTCAAACGGCCATCCAAGAGTGGAAGCATGGCATGGCCGGGGAGTTACGGGTCGGTGTTGGCCCCATGCTCGCCTCAACGATTATCGGCGATTTTTTCACGACCTTGGTGGATAACCCACCGTCATACTCGCTGAAAATTCACTGTGAAGTCGCATCCCGGCTGGCAACGCGACTGAACACGGACATGCTCGACGTGGCCATTATCCCCTATGACCTGAACCGAGGCGATGATGGGTTAGTCAGGGAGTTGCTGTTTCAGGACCGCTTAGCGATCTTTGTTGGCGAAGATGACCCCCTTGCGACAAAGACCAATGTCTCGCCGCAGGATCTCACCGATCACAACTGGATCGCCGTGGGGGAAATTTCCGGGCTGTTTGATGTAACGCGGGAGACGCTCGAACATCTTGGCTTGCCCGGCATTACACCAAGAATTGAAAACTCAGGCGACGTAACGATTACGTTTCGAATGCTGGAAAAAACCAAGTCTTGCAGCATGTTGCCGTTTCGAATGCTGCGGCAGTACTATGAGCGCTTCCGTATTGTTCCGCTGGACTTGAATGTGGAGTTGACCACTCGAAATGCTGGGTTTTGGACCTCCAGCGCAGGTCGTGACCGGCTGGAGGTTGTCGATTTCCACAAACGACTGGTGCAGTTTATCGAGGGTTCCGGCTTAGCTTAGCTGGTGATCGACGACACAATTTCGAGGAATTCGGCATCGCTGAGAATGTCTTTCTTGCTGATACCCTTCTCTTTCACTGCGCCCAAGATCTCACCAATCTGATGGTCTTCCACACCACCGACATTGAGTTCTCCTAGCTTATATTGAATGGACGCTTTGCCACTTTTCTTGCCCAGCACCACTTGGCCGGCTCGCCCGGTCAGTGCGGGATGCGTGCCGAACATGACCAAAGGGTCGTTCATCACATACTGAATGCCAATGCCGCTTTCCCGAATGAAGTTTCCATGTCCTAAGACCGGTTTATTGCGGGCGATTGGAATGTTGGAAACTTGCGAGACCAAGTCTGCCAGCTCAGGCAGCTTATCAAGGCGATATTCCGTGTCGTAGCCGTAGAGCAAATCTAGACCCAGCATGAGCTCTTCCATTGCTGCGTTACCGGTACGCTCGCCAAGGCCGTTGGCACAGCTATGGACAACCTCTGCGCCGACGGTCACCGCTGCCAACTCTGTAGCAACGCCCATGCCGAAATCGTTGTGTGTGTGAATTTCAATGGGCAGGCCCGTCATCTCCTTCACCCAACGCACCATGTACTTGATCGCCTCAGGCGTGGCGCACCCCATCGTGTCAACGATACCGATGCTATCCGGGGGAGACTCGTTCATTACCGCACGGCATAGGTTTTCGAGGTCTTCCGCCCGGGCGCGTGTCGTGTCGTAGGGAAAGAATACGGCGTACAGGCCATTCTCTCGGGCGTAGTTGATGACATCTTTACTCTTTTTGAACACGTCTTCCCATGTCCAGCCAAACTGTGTCACCAGCTTTGGATACCCAATTGGAACCTCGATCACCACACCGTCTGCGCCGCATTCCAGAGCCATGTCGATATCCTGGCGCATGGCCCGGGCGAAGGTAAATATCTTGGACGAAAGACCCAGTGAGGAAATCTCCCGGATCGCCTCGGCATCCGGCTGCGACACAGCCGGCATACCGGCTTCAATCCGCTCCACGCCAATTTCATTCAGCTTCGAGGCAATGGCGATTTTATCGTCCTTGGTAAACACGACGCCTGGCGTCTGCTCTCCATCGCGCAGCGTGGCGTCATGGATTTGAACACTGGGAGGCAACGCCAGTTTTTCCCGAACCTCGTCGATGTAGTTATAGGGGCTGACCCACCACTTACCGTCCTGGTGATAATTCTTCGCCATGTTGTTGGTCCTAAACTGTCCGTTGTGTCTGCTAAGCGGATCGCTTTCGTGCGGTGGACGCGCGCTGCCGTCGCGCGCGGCGTCAGCTGGCTTATTCTTTGGCCAATACAAAGTCGAAATCGACTTGCGCGAACCCTTCTCTGACCTTGCCACTGAGTGCGAGGTTGTCGGGGAAATCTGATGCCGGCCGTTCGACGTACTCCATCACCAAATCTTCCCGCACACCGAAGACCGTATCTTGGTCCAGATAGGGATCATCGGTAGGGAACACCTCCGTCACCAGTGGCTTACACCCCTCAGCCTTGACGATAAAATGGAGGTGAGAGGGACGCCATGGATGCCGGCCTGCGGCCCGCAGAATATCCCCGACGGGCCCGTCTGTTGGCACGGTGTAACTGACGGGTCGAACCGTGGTAAACCGGTAAAAACCGGCGTCATCCGCGGTCAGTAAACCGTGGAAAGAGAAGGTATCCTGTTCAGGATCCTGGCTGGAATACAGCCCATTGGGCGCGGTTTGCCAGATGTCGATCTGGGCACCGGGAATGCTCTTGCCCTCAGTGTCCGTCACCTTTCCTTGGACCAACACGAGCTGTCCTTCAAAGTCCCCGCGTAAATCGTCACCCATCTCCATGGCTGGCGGGTTCGAGACGTGAAAGGGTCCGAGGACCGAAGAGCTGGTTGCTTCTGGATTGGTGTTGATCATATCGACCAGGGACGACAGACCCAATACATCGGAGAGCAGCACAAATTCGTTCCGCTCCTCAGTCGTTATCTCGCCGGCCCATTGCAGGAACTTGATGCCGGTTTGCCATTCGGCATGCGTCAGTTTTACGTCGCGTGCGAAATCGTGAATGTGCTGAGCGAGCGCTGTCATTATCTCCCGAACGCGAGGGTCGGTTTCATCGCCAAAATACGCGGAAAAGACATGGGTCAGGTTATGTTGGTTTACCGTGCGCATACCACAAAAGGATCCTTGTTAGTCTCGATTACGAAGGGGTTTGTGTTGCAGGCCACTGCCGCCATGGTTGAAGGGGATCAGTGAAATGTTCTTGCCAATTTCAATGGTCATCAGGTCCTCAGCGACCAAGACGATCCCGCTATATTCTTCCGCCAGCTCAGACACGATTTCACTGATCGTCATTGGGTTAGGCGGCAGCATCACAAGATGCGTCAACATTGCAATCTTGGGCTGTGTCTGCGTGAACACGCGACCGACTTCGGTTGGACTGGCGTGATGGTCAATCGCAACCTGGATGCGCGGATAGTGTGCGAGCGTTTCGGCACGTGCGGCGGCGACTTCGTGAACGAATACATCCGCGCCTTGGGCCTGACGGATGAGGTTTTCGTTGTATCGCGTGTCATGACTGTGAACGAACACGCGACCCGCGTATTCCACCCGAAAGGCGTAAGCGGGCCTTATGAATTCGCCGTGATCCACTTCGATCGCAATGATCTTGAGCCCTCCACGGTTGTAGACCTCGCCTTCTGCGTATTCGTGGGGAATGACGCGCATATGATCAGGGTCAATTTCGCTGTCAGCCACTCTGATCTCACGATCCGGCTTAGTCGCCAGCCAAGCCCCTTCCGCGACATCCTGAACGCCCGGTGGGCCAAAGAGGTGCAGTGGCCCGCCTCTATTGGAATAGGGCTGCTGGATTGTCCCGGTCATCAGCAAATCGAACAGGCCGGCATAATGGTCGGAATGGTAGTGAGAGAGGATCACCGTGTCCGTAACGCCCAAAGGGTATCCGGCCTGTGACAAACGGATCGCTGTGCCTCGTCCACAGTCGATCAACACACATTGATCGCCCGCTTCAATCAGGGTCGATGTCCCGAAAGCATTAATATCTGGATTTGGGATACCCGTACCCAGCAATGTTATTCGAAGCGTATCCTGATCCAAAGTCACACACTCACCCCTTTCTATCCAGCCAATAGTGGGTGAAAACGAGGGGGCTGTAAAATTATTATATTGTCCTTTTCCATAGAGAATTTCTATAGTTAGCACGCCACGTATTGACAGACGTTGCGGCCGGGTCGTGGCCCCGCGAACACGCCTTTCAGGTCCATTTTTGCCTGCGCAAAAACAGCGATATCGCGGAGGTTCTTCCGGGTGCAGGACGAGCCTGAGATGACGTTTTGCGGGACTGTGTCCATGCGCTGATTACCTGGCGAAAAGCGCCGCCCGACCGCGCTGACTTAAGGCCCAAACCTGTTCGCGAAACCGAGACACAGTCGTCCATGGACGTCCTTGGCACCACCCAAAGCTATGTGTCCGCGCTGATCGCCCCTAGCAATTCGGCGGTTTCCTGGATCGCCGCCTGGGCCGAAGGCACCAGGCCGGCCCAGGCCACGAAACCGTGGATCAGGTCTGGGAACTCGCGATACTCGGTCCGCACCCCGGCCGCCTTCAACCGCTCGGCAAAGGCCTCTCCTGCATCTCGCAGCGGGTCAAACCCGGCGGTGACAAGGACGGTTGGTGGAAACCCAGCAAGGCTTTCGGCTAGCAGCGGTGAAACGTAAGGGTTGGTGCGATCGACCCCTTTGGGCAAGTAATGGTCAGCAAACCAATCCATGACCGCAGCATCCAAACCAAAGCCCTTGCCGTAGGCCTTGTAGGATTCGGTCTCCCCTTCTGCTGTCACTGAGGGGTAAATCAGCATCTGGAATGCCCCAGGCTGCTCCCCTTGATCCCGCAACGCCAGCGCCGCCGCGGCGGCGATGTTGGCGCCGGCGGAGTCACCGCCCGCACCCATCAATGCCGGATCAAAGCCCAGAGAAGCGGCATGCTCACGAGCCCAGACCATCGCGTCACGTGCGTCGTGGAACGCTGCTGGAAAGGGATCTTCTGGCGCCCGTCGATAGTCGACTGACAGCAGAGATATGCCCGAATGCAAACAGAGAGCCCGACACAGGTTGTCATGGGAATCCAAGTCACCAATCACCCATCCGCCTCCATGGAAAAAGACCATGCAGGTGGAAGCCGTCGGGGAGGTTGTGTCAGCCCGATAAAGTCGCCAGGGCAATGTGCGCCCTTCCAGCGCCATCTCACCTTGTTCCACTTCACAGGCAAGATCGATCGAGGCCTCAAGCCGCCGGATCAGTTTTGAAAAAGCACTGCGCGCCTTGGCAAGAGGAAGAATATGCAAACTCGGTGCTTTTGCTGCTTCCGGAGAAGTCAGCGCGATTTTGAGCACAGGATTAAGGACGCGAATAACTTCATCCTCGCAAAGCGGGTTTAACCAAATGCGCAGCCACACTCTGGGCACTGCCAAAGGGCTGCAACTCATTACGGACCATGGCAGCATGACCCCAGCCATCAAAACGAAAAACCCTGATCGAGCCCAAGGTCATCATTTCGGCCACAAAAGCCCCTTTCTGGGAAGGAGCATCACTAACACCATGACTCAGTCGACCAATGAAGCTTAGACTGTTTGTCGCACGCCCAACCCTTCTTTGCGACATGATCATTGCTTTTGAAGGCCTTGGAAGAGTCCGGTCATTCATCAACGCTAGAGGTCAGCATGTTTTCAACCTTGTTTATTGTCCTACTCCTGGGACTGGTCTTTTTTGAAGCACTGAAGGGACTAAGCGCGAACGGAACACCGCCGATCCTTCAGAAGCTGCCGGGACAAATGCAGGTCGCTTATTACAGCTGGTCGAGCATCGGGGTATTACGGATCATTGGTGGCATCGCACTGGCAGCCTGTCTTGTCCTGGCCGCGCCGGAAATGCGCCTGATCCTGATTGCCGTTGCTGTACCTCTGGTTCTCATATGGTTTGGGATTTACTGGCTCTTCAACCGGATTTGGGTTGGCCGTATCAAGTTTCCTGCGATCTCGACGAAGGTGTTTGTGGGGCAGGAAGACAACGAATTAGATCCCAATCTACAAGTCATCGGCCTGGACTACAAAGGCGTGCAGAAGGCCTTCCCCGTGAATATGGTGATGTTCCACCACCAGATCGTAGACAGCATCGCCGACCTTCCCGTGTGGGTCACGTACTGCGGTCTGTGCCGCAGTGGCCGGGTTTATGACCTGAATGTCGATGGCATGACGCTTGATTTCACGTTGGTCGGAGCGATTGCCTTCAACGCCACATTTGAGGACAATCAGACCGGAACTTGGTGGCAGCAAGAAACCGGAGAAGCTGCGATGGGCAAGCTCAAAGGGCGGGTTTTGGAAGACGTTGGCTTTGAGCAAATGACCCTCGCCAACTGGTTGGAAAAGCACCCAAGCAGCCAGATCCTCCAATACGATCCAAACTTCACCCGACGCTACAATTTCGTCGCTAAGCTGCAAAACTTTGAAGCCACCAAACCTGCCTGGCACATGCAGGAAACCCCTTCGTTGGTGATGGGGCTGGAGATTAATGGGGTGGCCAGAGGTTATGATTGGGAACAGCTGAAAACCAGCCAGGTGGTCATGGATGACGTCAATGGCGCGCCCATTGTGCTCGCAGTCTCACCAGATCAGTCGTCCGCGCTTGCTTACTCGCGAGAACACGACGGGGAAGTTCTGGCGTTTACCGCTACCGACGCGGGGATGACCGATTCTCAGACTGGCTCAACCTGGAACTGGTTCGGAACCTGCGTAAGCGGCGCGCTTGAAGGTCAGAAGCTGACGCCCCTGCAGAGTTACCAGCAGTATGTTCGCTCCTGGATCACCTTCCACCCGAACACGACTTTCTACGATTTCGGTTAGGGCGCGTCTGCAAGGATGAAATCGGCGCACCGATCGGCGATCATCATCGTCGGTGCGCCCGTGTTGCCCGATGTCAGGGTCGGCATCACTGAGCAATCCGCCACGCGAAGCCCGTCCACGCCCCTGACCCGCAGTTGCGGATCAAGCACCGCCTCATCCGAACCACCCATTTGGCATGTTCCCGATGGGTGGTAGATCGTCCGCGCCTGCGCGCGGATGGCGTCGTCGAGGTTGTTTGAGCCCTCTGCCACGCTGATTCCAGGTCCAGGCCAAACCTCCTCGGACACCAACTCCCGCAGGCCCGCTTGATTGAGGATGTCGCGCGCCAGACGAACCCCGCGCCGAAGCGTCGCAAGATCAGCATCGTGGCCCAGTGCCTCTGCTTGAAACCGCAGCGACTCCCGCGGATCGGCTGAACGCAGGCTGAGCCGACCCCTGCTCTTGGGTCGCATGGTCATGGGATGAATTTGCAGCGCGTGGAAGTCCAACGGCGGCATCCCCGGCGCGCCGGGGGCAAAGGGTGCGATGTTGTACTGGACATCAGGCCGTCCGCTTCCACTGGTATCCACGCAGGCACCGCCTTGTAGCAGGTTCGAGGTCAGCAATCCGCGCCGGAACAGCAGATAGTTCAAGCCATGCCCCACCGACTTCAGGCCCCTATCCGCCCCATGCAAACCGACCTTTTCGCTCAAACGAGCGGTCAGAGGCGCGCCGACGTGGTCCTGGTAGTTCGCGCCGACTTCTGGTGAATCATAGACAACGTCAATGCCATGACGCTGCAAATCCGCCTTGGGACCGACACCGGACAGCATAAGCAATTTGGGTGATTGGAAACTGCCTGCGCACAAAATGATTTCGCGAGCGGCTTTGATTAGGACCGGCTCCCCGTTGGCATCAAAGGCCTCAATGGCCTTAGCGCGTCGATGCTCGATCTGGAGCCGATTGACCTCGATTTCAGTTAACAGCGTAAGATTTTCGCGCTTGAGTGCGGGCTTGAGGAAGCACGTTGCGGCGGACTGTCGACGTCCACGATGGGCCGTGACCTGGTACCAACCAACCCCATCCTGCGAGGCGCCGTTAAAGTCGGGGTTGAAGGGCAAACCGCAGGCAACAGCCGCGTCAATGATCCTTTGCGTTACAGGGTGTTTCTCACTGGGATCGTCCACGATCAACCGACCGGACGTACCGTGATAGCGATCAGCCAGCCGGGTGTTTCGCTCCTGCCGCTTGTAGACCGGCAGCACGTCAGAATACCCCCAGCCTTCGCACCCAAACTGGTCCGCCCAGGCGTCGTAATCCTGCGCCTGACCGCGCATGTAAATCATGCCATTGACCGACGATCCACCGCCCAGAACACGCCCCTGTGGCACCACAAAGGGTCGGCTTTCCAGCGATGGATCAGGCTCAGAAACCTGCATCTCAACGTCTGGGCTTTGGATGGCTTTAAAGAAGGTGGCGGGGATGTGGATCCACTGGTTGCTGTCAACCTTTCCGCGCTCCAGCAAGGCCACCCGCGCCGTCGTATCCTGCGCAAGACGCGCAGCGAGCACACAACCAGACGCCCCGCCGCCCACAACGATGTAGTCAAATTCCCATGTCTTCATGGTGTCGCTATCCTGAACCAGAGGTCGAAGGGTTCGTGCAGGGCCAGCCAGCGCTCAAACAACGCTTTGTCGCCCTCAATGTCAGTCTCGCCCGCCTGCCCGCTCATGCGTGCTTCCAGCGCCTGCCGTGACGCGGTTACCGTGACATCCGCGGAAGCATCAGCATCGTTAATTCGCGCAAACTCGGTCTGCCGGGCAACTGAAACCAGCGCGACCCCTTCCGGCGTCTGGATCCGTACCGTAAAGGCCTCTCCCCGCG
>JACLAC010009644.1_pt1 | contig 44386 bp, 37 predicted proteins | sample 8027881 | NCBI WGS metagenome assembly JACLAC01 (sample SAMN15725517, study PRJNA655200) | protist metagenome | isolation source: fluorescence activated cell sorting (FACS) single amplified genomes of... | place: Spain: Blaines Bay Microbial Observatory, Mediterranean Sea | collected 2016-01-19 | reverse complement strand
AGCTAGTCTCTAATTGCTCATAACCTGAATTTCCAATTTCTATAATTCTTTGAGATTCAAGATTATCAAAATTTACATAGGAAGCATCAAAGAAGTTAGTAAATTCTGTATTTCTTAAAATAGAGCTAACCGTTCTCTCAGTAAATGTAGTTTTTTCAAATCTTACTAATTTTTGATCAACTAATTCTACTTTGTCAGACTTAATGCCAAATACTGTAAAGGGGTCTGAAGAAAAAAGAAGAGTTAATTTATCACTTTCAAGTGATTTATTTGTAATGGAATCTGTGTATGAAATAAAGTAATCAACACCCAATTCTTCTAGGTATTCCTGTCCCTTTTCAAATTGGTTATTTATATATCTCAATCCACCAACTGGATTTGAGGGACGTTCCGCCAGCCCAGATACTGCAATAAAGTGAAATGGTGTTGTTATGCTTGAGTCAAAATATAATCCCTCCACGCTTGTGTGATGTGTATAAAGAGGGATAGTCATCAATACCATTGGCGTCCCATATTTGTTCAAATCGGAATTTGGTTCCCACATTATTCTTCCAGGTGGTAGCTCATTTAGATTTGAGTATAATTTTTCAATATCAGTCCACTGATCTTTATTTTCATACCCATTAAAGTTCCAGCTCACCCAGTATGGTAAAAAAGAGATGGTAAATATTACTGATGCTGTAAAAGCAAGTTTAAATAAGTTTGCAGTTGATATATAAAAATAAAAAGCACCAACAAAAAATAGAACAACGATTGGGTATAGAAATATTTTGTAATTATCAATATTCCACTTTTGAGAAAAATTAATTAAATAGGCTAGGAGAATTATCAAACTTAGAACTTTAAGAACTAACTCTCCTTGTTCGTATCTGAAAATATCTTCGATACTATGTTCAAATAATTTGAAAAATAATACAATAACACCTAAATTAAAAAAACTAACTACTCTCCCATTCCATAATGCTCCTTCAGGTACAAAAAAATAAAGCAACACTGAGGAAATTAAAATAAACCACTCAAATAAGGATGTAGTCTTATGCCTGTAGATATCTTTGAAATTTATCAGGATGATTAAGAGAGAAATAACCATAAAAGGTGCAATATCACTTTTAATAAGATCACTCAGTTTTGTAAAGGGTGTGTAACCCATATTTGTCGTAAATTCCAAATTAGCGATTAACGAAGTTGTAAATCTAACAGTTAATGCTGAGAATATTAGAACTGAAGAAAATTTTTCTATTTTTGTGTTTTTTATTTTTACCCAGAAAAACAAATAAATTGCTCCGTAGATAATAAAAGGAATCAAGTGACTGAGTAAACTGAATCCTAAAAAAATAGCACTTATAACATGTTTATTTTTGTTACTTGATTTTGTGATTACAGCAATGGCCAAGTTTGCAAAAGCAATTGAATAGGTAAAAGAAAATTGACCAGCCAAAGTAGAGGCTAAATTTCCTCCGTAAATTGTAAAAGACTCAGTAAGAACATATGTTAATCCTGCAATAAAGCCAAAAATTGAAAACTTTTCATTACTTTTTCTTAATAACTTTTCAAAAGAATAAATTGTTATAACAATTGAGCCAATAACCATGAGTTTAAATGCTATGGAGTAGGTAAAAAATAAATTTAAGATAAAAGTTATTACTGCCGGTAACGGAAAATAGAAATAATAAAGTGGATAACCCGCAAACCAATCGTTTGACCAACCATTAATTTTAAAATTTGTAATAAAATTATCTATGAAAAACTTGATAGGAACAACATGTGCACCCATGTCTCCCCCAGTTGGCATTGTATTCAAAAAAACTAGATCTAGTCTTAAAATTAAAATTGCAAGTAAATAGAAGTAAATCTGATTTATGTTTAGAAAAACTTTATCTTTAAACAATTTCATTTAAAATTTTTCCTAAATACTTTGTTTTCCTCTTGCCCTTTTCTGTCCATTCAGCGTACCAATATGGCCCATGTGGACATGAGTTACAAGATTCTCTTCCACACTTTATATTCTTACTACGATAAGAAATCTTGGTTTCATTAATATCCAAATTCAATTTATTATCGATTAAAAGCTTGAGTCTCTTTAACTCTGATTCATTTAATTCTGCAATTGCTTCTAGAATTTCTTTGTCTACCATTAATAAAATGTTACATGAATATTTACTAGATATTGGAACAAGATGAAAAAGATAGCTTATATTTCTGGAGGAATTGGAGGAGCCAAATTGGCTAAAGGATTGTATGCTTTAAAAGATATTGATCTCTCAATAGTTGTCAATACTGGTGATGATGAAAATATTCATGGTATAAGGCTCTCTCCTGATATTGACTCAGTAATGTATGCCCTAGCAAATATGGAGGGTGAATTTGGTTGGGGACAAGAAAACGATTCTTTTATAGTCAGCGAGTACTTCAAGAAATATCAAGATCAGCAATTTTCGATCGGTGACAAAGATATGGCACTTAAACTATTTAGAAACCAAATGTTGAACGATGGTAAAAATCTTACAGAGATAACTAATTTTTTTACAGAATTTTACAATTTAGGATGTCGTATATTGCCTATGTCAAATCAGGTAATCGCAACAACTGTGACTACTGTGGATAACGAAATATTAAGTTTTCAAGAATATTTTGTTGAGAGAAAAGCGAAACCAGTCTTAAGAGATATAGAATATAAAGGTGCTGATAAGGCATCCCCATCAAAAGAAGTTACTGACGCACTTTTAGAGGCTGATAAGATAATAATCGGGCCGTCTAACCCAATACTTTCAATTGGACCGATACTCAGCATTAAAAAGATTAAAAATATTATATGCGAACATCCCGCTGTTACAGTTATCAGCCCTTTCATTAATCAAAAGGCATTAAAAGGTCCCTCCGACAGAAATTTTGCTGATTTTGGACTAGAGCCTAATTTAAATGGTCTTAAGGAATTCTATAAAGACACCGCCAATAAATTTGTTGTTCATGAAAATGAAAGAACGGATGAAAACACTAGTGCTGAAAATATATTATTTTCAGAACCAAATATCGCAGTTAACTTGGCAAAAAAAATAACATGAGCATGCAAAAAATAGAAATCATCCCTGTTTCCGGATTGCCAGAATTTAAAAGTAATGATGATTTAGTAGAAATTCTTAGTAATACATTAAATAACCCTCTAAAGGAAAATGATATTTTAGTTATCACACAAAAAATCATTTCAAAAATTGAAAATAGAACCGTCAATCTGCAAGATAAGGATTTCTCTGAGGTATTAAAAGATGAAGCCACTCAAATAATTAGAAAACGGGGAGAAACTATTATCGCAAGAACAAAACATGGCTTCATCTGTGCAAATGCTGGTATTGATAAATCAAATATTGAGCAAGGTTATGCATTACTGTTACCTGAAGATCCAGATAAAACTGCCTATAAAATAAGAAAGCAAATATTCAGCAGAAATAGCATAAATGTAGCAGTAATTATTAGCGATACGTTTGGAAGAGCATGGAGGAAGGGACAAACCAATGTTGCTATTGGTTGTTCAGGGATAGAACCTATGGTGAGTTACATTGGTACAACTGACTCGTTTGGAAATGATTTAATGGCTACCGAAATAGCAATTGTTGATGAACTAGCAAGTGCCTCTGAGTTGGTAATGAACAAAATTGATGAAATTCCGATTGCTATTATACGAGGGTATTCATATGAAAATTCAGATAAAGGTATTAAAGAAATTATTAGAGCTGATGACGAAGATTTTTTTCTTTAAGCTTTAAGCCAATTAACTAACTCAACAATTCCACTTTCAAGTGAATACTTAGGTTGCCAGTTTAAAACTTTCTTAGCTTTTGAGTTATTGAGTACGCTTCTTTGCAGTTCTCCATCTCTTTTAGGCTCATAAATTACATCACCGTTATAAGAAGTGGTTTTTTTTAATGTAGCAGCAAGTTCATTAACAGAAGTTTCAACACCAGTGCCGATATTAAGAAATAGATTCTCCTCAATTACAGAAGAGCTTAGTAATGCATCAATAACATCTTGAACAAATATATAATCCCTAGTTTGCTCACCATCACCAAAAACTGTTGGCTCTAAATTATTCATCATTTTACTTGTGAAGATTGATATCACCCCAGCTTCACCATGCGGGTCTTGTCGAGGTCCATATACATTTGAGAAGTTGAGAATTGAGTAGGTCATATTTGGAACTGCACCTAAAAGTAGTTCAATAAATTCATTCAACCTTTTTTTAGATATCCCATATGGTGACTCTGGCTCGTCCGCAAAATCAACCTCGGAAGTTGGAATTATATCTGGCTCCCCAAAAATAGTGCCACCGGAAGATGAAAATACAAATTTTCTGCAGTCAGTATCTAAAAGTGTTTTTAGAAGTTGAAGTGGCTGTAAAATATTATGTTCAAAATCTAGCATGGGGTCTTCAACAGAAATAACAACTGATGATTGAGCTGCCAGATGAAAACATATATCTGGATTAAAAAATTTTATTTTTTTCAGAATTTCTTCTGAGCCAATCTCTCCATAATGTACATTTTCATTATCAATATTACTTAAATTTTCTTTCTTTCCGCTCAAGAGGTTGTCAACTACCATTACTTGATGTCCTTGACTAACTAATCTGTCAACTAAGTGAGATCCAATAAATCCTGCTCCACCCGTGACTAAAATTTTTTCAGATTGCATTTTTCTCAGTATATTTGATTAATAATCTTTGTCCCATTGGGAATATTTTTTTCTTTTTGAATTATGGAATTACTTATATGAACATCTGAGCCAATAGAACAACTTTCAAAAATAACACTATTTTCTATTTTTGTATTTAAACCAATTGTGACATTATCTTCTATCCAGTTATTTTCTCCATTTGTGTGGGCCTGTATATAAGACTCAATTGTACCAACATCGATCATCGTACCCTCAACTTTATAACAATCTAGAAGCAGATTTTTTGCTAATGCAGGAAATACATCTTTTTCAAAAGATGTTGGGATAGATAGTGATTCTTTAATTCTCAAGATATCTTTTTTAGCAATGTAATAAAATCCCATGCTTATATTGTTTCCATATTTTGTATCACTTGGTTTTTCAATAAAGTCAATAACCTTTTCATTCTTTAAAAATAAAACCCCAAACCTTGAGGGATCCTCAACCTCGACTGAGCAAATTGTTGTATTAGGTGCATTCTTAACATGATTGAAAAACTTTTCAAAATTCATATTTAGAAGCAAATCACCATTCATACAAAGGAAGTTTTCCTCGAATTCGTCAATATTCTTAATTATGTATCCAGCAGTGTTTAGTTTTTCCGTTTCAAAGAGAAGCTCAATATCAAATTGAGATTTTTGCTTATAGTGTTCCCAATGTTCTTTATGTTTTATCGAACATATCAATTTAAGTTTACTGATAAGAAAGGGGTCAAGTTGATTGATGATCAGATCTATTATAGGTACTCCCTTTACCGTTAATAAAGCTTTTGGTATGCCTTCAGATAACGGTTTGAGTCTTGTGGCCTCTCCTCCAACTAGTAAATATAATGTACTACCCATCTATTAGAATGTTAATCAACTTATTAAAATCATCATCCATTTCAAGATCAATAATTGCATTCCAAATTTTATTTGCATGCTCGGGTTTAAAATGATTTGAAGTATTTTTTATAAACTTTTCTTTTATAAGAGGAATAGCCTCATCACGTCTTTTAGGGTGTCCGATAGGATATCTAACAGTAATTTTCTCCGATTGACTGCCATCTTCAAAGTTAAGATATATACTGTTTGCAATTTCTCTTTTGTCAAATTCGTAATAGGTTTCTGTAAAATTTGGATTTTCCACAACTGTAATCTTCTTTCTTAACATTTCTATTTCTTTAAAGCCATGAAAAGATTCCTCGTAACTATCACTAGTAACATCACCAAGTAAAAGAGCTGTTGCAACCATGTACTCGAGTGAATGATCTCTGTCTGAAGCATTATTTAAAATTTCTTTATTACTTATGATTCTTATTGCAGGTTCATGGGTTTCAATAACGATTTCTTTTGTAATATCTTTGTTAGATAAAAATTCGTTTGAGAGTTGCACAGCAGCTTCGACTGCAGATTGACCGTGAAACTCAGCTGGATATAGAACTTTAAAAAGTACGTTGTTGATAACCCAATTATCAAGCGTTTTACCAAAATGCATTGTTGCATTTTCAAAATAAATGTTTTCAAATCCCCATGTAGAATCTTTTAGTATGCCACTGTAGTTTTCATCATCAAGTAACGAAATTTCAGATATTTCTATCGCTCTCGAAACAGCATCCGCTGCAGCCCAACTTTTTCTTTTTCCAACGTTCGGAGCGTGTCTGTAGGTTCTTAAAGACGGCCCATCCAAAAGTATATTATTGATTGTTCTTGTTATGATTTCTTCATTCCCACTGGATATTAAATCAGCATATACAGACCCTGAAGCCATTTTTACAAAAAATACATGGTCATAGCCTTGTTTATTGAGTGATGTTCCAAGTGATAAAGAGCCTTGAATTTCATATGTCCTAATAATAGCTTCAGAAAATTCTTTAAGAGTTCCACCTCTGGTTATGAAATAGGAAAGTAAAGAACCAATGTTATCTGACGGATGAGCCCACTCTTCAGCTAGAAAAGTATCATTGAAATCAAACCAGCGAATAAGCGTTGTAAAGAATCTTCCTAAATCACTCGAATTATTTATATTTTTAGAAAACTCAAATGGATTATTTATTTTTGAATATTTTCCCATAGTGGCGAAAGATACCGGTTGTGAGCTATCAGAAGCATTGAAAATACAACCGATAGTGTCAAGAAGAGCTAATTTTGTAGAAAAAATAGTTTCGTTATCTAAGGAGATATCTTTTTTAAGATAATCAATGATTAAATTGTCAAAAGACATACTATTCAATTTTTGATTATCTTTCTTCAATTCCTGTATATTTTGCTGTTGGCCTAATTAGTGTGTCCTGGTCTCGTTGTTCAAAATAATGTGCTGACCATCCAACAGAACGGCCTGTAACAAAAATTGGAGTAAATAAATCTACAGCAAATCCTAATTCTGACAAAAGTAAGCCTCCATAAAAATCAACATTTGGAAATAACTTTTTTTCAGAATCCATTATTGCATCCACGGTTTTTGCAATTTCATATTTGTTTAAAGATTCCTCAGTTTTTGAAAGTACTTCAACCCAGTTTTTAACAACAGGGCTTCTTGGATCTTGAATTTTATAAACTCCGTGACCAAAACCCATTATTTTTTTCTTTTCTTCAAATAGTTTATAAACCCCTTTCTCAGCATCTTCAGGGTTATTAAAACTGTTAATTAATTCAACCGCTGCTTCGTTAGCACCGCCGTGCAGTTCGCCTTTCAAAGTCCCAACTCCAGATACAATGGCACTTGTTAAGTCAGATCTTGTTGAAGCGGTAACTCTAGCAGCAAAAGTTGAGGCGTTGAATCCATGCTCTGCATAAAGAATTAACATATCATCAAGGGCTTCATGTTGTTGATTGCTTGCAGTGTTTGGTAGAAGAGAGCTAGCCACAGTGTAGTCAGCATCTAATTTACCAGTTGGGTCTTCATTGTATGAGGCAATTACTAGACATGCAATAGCAGTAACTTTACTTGCAGCTTCTAACTTATTGCTTTCGTCAGCTTGACCTATATATGAAATAGCAGTTCTCATAACATCCATTGGATGTTGTCGAACTTTTAGATTTTCTATAATCTTAATTAGATCTTTATCATTTATGAGGTTTTCATAATGATCTGTAAAAGTTTCTTTAAATAGTTTTCCATCCAGATTATCGTCAATAATTAAAGAGGCGACATCCTCATAGGTGTGTGTCTTGGTGAGCTCGATAGCATCGTATCCTCTGTATCGGAGTGAAGTTCCTTCCATTCCTACTGTAGAAATTTCAGTTTCTCCAGCTACTACTCCTCTTAGTCCAGGTGAATAATCCATTGTTAATCTATATTACATCTATTCCTATTACTACTCCTAACGTTAAATTGATTTTTATAGTCACTAGAATTAGTTAATGGCACAAATCCATAATTTAGAAAACAAATCCCGGTTTGGAGTAAGGTACATCGCTGGCTTTGGCGTACTAGTAAGCGCTTTACTATTATCAGGGTGGATTGCATTTTTTACATTCTTACCCATAAAATCCGCTATGGAAGTTGTAAATAGTTTGGAGGAAAAATTCTTGCCAAGGGCTGAAGGAATGGTTTTGGATTTTGTTTCTTTATCAGAACCCTCCATAATAATCACTTCAGATAATCAAATATTAGACGAACTTCATGATGGTCTTAACAGAGACCCAATTAAATTATCGGAAGTACCTCCATTTGTGATAAATACTCTTCTTGCAGCAGAAGATAGTAACTACTACCAGCATGAGGGTGTAGATTTTGTGGCAATACTGAGTGCGGTTGTAGACAACTTAAGAGGAGTCACAAGAGGAGGATCGACTATAACCTCTCAGGTAGCTAAACAATCTTTTGTTGGTGATGAAATTTCAATAAGAAGAAAAGTTGCGGAAGCTGTGGTTGCAGCAGAATTAGAAAGAAGATATTCAAAAGATCAAATTTTAGAATATTATATAAACTCTATATATTGGGGATCAGGTGCCTATGGTCTCCAGTCTGCATCATCTGAATACTTTAGAAAGGATGTGTCTGACCTAACACTGGATGAAGCTGCAACATTAGTTGTAATTATTAGAAGTCCTGCATACTACAATCCACGTAAATATCCTGAAAGGGTTCTTGAAAGAAGAAATGATGTTCTTGATGTAATGTTAAAAGAGGGTTTTATAGTTGATATTCAACATAGATCAGCAAAATTAGCACCTTTAACTATTTCGGAACCTAATACCCTTTCAAATAAAGCAGAACATGTTTCAGCAGAAGTAAAACGAAGATTACTGAATAATCCACAATTTGCAGTTCTTGGTTCGACAAATGAAGAGAGAAAAAAAGCCCTTTTTGGATGTCCTTCGGACGATACTTCTTGTACTGGTGGTGGGGGTTTGACTATAGAGATAACCGTAAATTTGGAATTACAAAATCACGCCAATCAGGTCCTTGATAAATGGGTTCCATCTGAAATATTAGACACAGAATTAGAAGAACCAGAACCACAACCAACAGGGGTGATTACTTTAATTAACAATAAAACAGGAGCTATTGAGGTAATGGCTTCAGGATTACCTTTTGAAGAGGAGCAGTATAATCTTGCAACCCAGGGTAAGAGAAATCCGGGATCAGCCTTTAAGCCAATTACACTCCTTGCAGCCCTGGAATCAGGTGCAAAACTTTACAGCACAAGAGATTCACGAAGTCCCGTTGAAATTGATTGTGGTTATCCTTGTGCTCCTGATGGCATAGGCACAAAATGGGTTGTTAGAAATTATGGCACTTCTATAAAAGCTGATCGTTTTATAAATAAGGTTCCAGCTCAAGATAGAGCAATTGAACTTCAATGTGTTGGATTCCATGCTGAGGATTTAAAAAACAAGGATTTCATAGATCAGTTTCCTATTTCTGCCCAGATAGATGAGCTTGAAGAAGAATCTGAAAAAATATTAGCCATAGGCATTGCTTTGAATCAATATTCCGAAGATGGTGGTGCAATTGTCTATACAGAAGAAATAGATACTTCTCCTGAAGATAATGAAGGAAGAACCTTAAAAGTAATAAATGATCCCCTTCTAATTGAGGAACAAGATAACCTTATCCAAATTGATCTTGATAGTGAGACTCAATTTATCTTTAAGCCATGTCAAGATAGGTCCGAATATAACCGATCTATTAAGCTATTGGATACTTCAGGAATGGTTTCACTTGAGGAAGCAACTAGAAAATCAGTAAACACAGTGTTTGCTCAACTTGCATCAGAACTTGGTGGAGAAAAGCTATCAAGTACAGCCAACAGAATTGGTATAGATTCAGAATTAGATCCTGTGATATCGTTAACTCTTGGAGCTGGAGCAGTAACTCCAATTGAGCTTGCTTCTGCATATTCTTCTTTTGCAAATAATGGATATCTGGCACCAACATATTTAATTGAAAAGATAACTGATGCAAATGGACAGGTACTTTACCAACATGTAACTTCTCAAAGAGTAACTATTCCTGATCCAGGAGCAGCAGCAGCCGTTAGAAAAACCCTTGAGGTAGCAGCACAATTTGGGACCGGGACTAGAGCTGTGCTTGATGATAGGCCAATTGCTGGAAAAACTGGGACTCATCAAGGTTTTAGAGAAGCATGGTTTATAGGATTTATTCCTCAGTACACATCTTCTGTTTGGATTGGTTTTGCAGAAGAACAACTCCCGCTCACAGATGTTGAAATTAATGGTGAGGTTGTTTCAAATGTTTCAGGTGGACGGGTTCCGGCTCCCATCTGGAAAGAATTTATGGAGAAAGTGGTTGAAGATTTGCCAGTTGAAGATTGGCCATCCGATCCAAGTGATATCGAGAAATATTATGAAATTCCAACAATCGAAATACCCCAACTACTAGGACTAAATATTCTTGACGCTGAGGAAATTGCATTTTCAGGATATATTTTGCCAACAATAAAGCTAGTAGATTCTGATGAAGCTCCGGGCTTAGTCCTTACCCAAAGCATAGAAAATGGAGAAGAAATGCCAGAAGGTACTGAGATTGTGCTAGAGGTTTCTGGTACTAAATTTACTGCTGCAATCCCAAATATTCCTCCATGCGTCTATACAAAAGATGAAGCACAAGTTCTTATTAAAGACTTTATGAGAGAAACGAGTGTCATTTTGTTTTTAAAAAATTCCTTTGAAGAATCAGAAATTCCTGACTGTCAGGGCAAGGTAATCGGTACAAATGTAGCCCAAGGTGGAAATGTTTCAACAGGTGATAGCTTAATATTTATTATTGCTAGTTCTCAGAGTGATTCTTAGCAAATTGACTAAAAAATTCAAATAAAGTAAGGACAGAGAAACCAGTTGCACCTTTTCTATTGCTGCTTCTTGCAGGTCCTGCAATATCAAGATGGACCCAATTTAAATCATTTACAAAGTTTTCAAGTAACAGTGCAGCAGTTATAGCTCCTCCAAATCGTCCACCAGTATTTTTCATATCAGCAATATCAGAGTCAATCAATTTTTTATATTCACTATGAAGTGGTAACGGATAAAAATCTTCCCCTGATGTTTCCGTTGACTTCATAAATTTATTTTCTGTATCTTTATTATTTGAAAAAATTGCTCCTATGTCTACCCCTAATGCAACATATGAAGCTCCTGTCAATGTTGCTACATCACAAATCAAATCTGGTTTTTTTTCAGAAGCAAAAGCAAGTGCATCGGCCATAATTAACCTTCCTTCTGCATCAGTATTTAGAACTTCAATTGTTTTACCATTCCTTGCAGACAAAACATCTCCTGGCCTGATGGCGCTACCACTAGGCATATTTTCTACAATTGGTGTTAGGACAGTTAAGCCTACATCAATTTTATGTTTTGAAATCAAGCTCATAACACCCCAGGCTGTTGCCGCACCAGCCATATCTGTTTTCATTGTTTCCATTCCTGAAGGAGATTTTAAGGAAAGACCTCCTGAATCAAACATTACACCTTTCCCAATAAGTGCGATCTGGGTCTCAGCTTTTTTGTTATATTCACCTACTAAGAAGTAGGGCTTTCTTTCAGAGCCTTTAGCAACCCCTAAAACAGCTCCAAAATTGTTAGACTCTAGCCATTTTTCATCATGAACAGTGATATCTACGTTGTTATTAAGATTCTTTATTTTCTCAATAAAAAACTCAGGTGTTTTATCAAGTGGTGGAGTATTGATCATATCTCGTACCCAAAAAACGGCTTCTCTTTTTAACAAACTACTTTCAGTTTTTATTTCTTCGGAAAAGCTTATTTCGACACTTTCTTTTCCTTTTTTAGTTTTATAAGTATCAAATTTATAAGTTGAAAACATAATTCCCAAAGATAAAATTTCCTTACTACCCTCAAAATTTAGAATATCTATAGTTGAGCTTTGTTTAATTTTTTTTCCTATTGAATAACCTAAATTCATGAGTTCTCTTTTATTCAATTCTTCATAGGCTACAAGAATTGTTTCATTGCCTCTAGATGATAGAGATGGAGGCATTAAGAGAATATCTTTTGATTTTCCATCAAATAAGTGAGTATTAATGTATTCGTTAAATAAATCTGAATCACTTATAAATTCTTCTTTGTTTATGAATTCTTCATTGAAAAATAAGATGTCAATTTTCATTTAATTACTGGGTGTCCAATCTTTTTCAAAATCTCTTGCAAGCATCCATAAATAGTCTGAAAGTCTATTTAAGTATTTTATAGCTATAGAGTCATCCATTTTGTAAGCCTTTTGCCATGTTACGCATTTTCTCTCAGCCCTCCTTGAGACGACTCGTGCCCAATCGATTTTTGACGAGATTGTATTTTCACCTGGAACAACAAAGAAATCAGGGATTCCATTTTTTTCCTCTAAGAAATCAATTTTTTTCTCAAGATTTGTAATCATAACTTCTTCTACAAGAGTTTTACCAGCTTGTAGTTTATTCCTATTCTCTTTTGATGTTGCTATTTCTGCTCCAACGATAAATAACTCTCTCTGAATCTGTAATATTATTTCTTTAGTTTCGAGTGGTAAATCTTTTTCAGCTCTAATAATTCCAAGGGAGGCAACAAGCTCATCTACAGTTCCAACCGCTTCAGGTTCAAAATTATCCTTTGATACCGAACCCCCGTAAAGAAGTTTTGTATTTCCCTTATCACCGTTTTTTGTGTAGATTTTCATAATGTAAGCATAGTGCTATGGCAAAAGTATAAGAGTGCCTGTACCTCCAAGGGAGACCAATAACGATAAATAGCTAAGACCTGTTGCCGCCATCACTCCGGTATATGATGTTTCATTCAAAGATTTATATGCTCCAAGTGAAAGTATTCCTGACGAAATATATAAACCCAAAATAATGTTTCTATAAAGAGTTGATATGTCATTTGTAATTAGACCTGTAATAAGAAGTAAACAAAGCACTGTGGCAAAAAACATCGATGACTTGGCTATATTTTTCATCCCTACTCTTGAAATTGTTGGATCAACTAAGAACCAATGTCCTATCATCATCAGTGAAAATATAGAGGAGACCAACATTATTGGTAATGTTGCAATAAATAATGAATCCCCAACCAAGTTAAATGCTGCTACTAAAAAACTTATGAAGCTAAGAAGTAAGTAGTACAATTTTTCAGTTCTTTTAAATAGGATCAGATAAATTAGTAGAAAAAATGCTCCTATATAGGAAAATGGGTTTATAAAAAGGAAAATACTTAGAGAAATTACTGAAGCAAATAGAATGCTAAACCCCTTTTTAGGTTCGGTACTTTTAACAATGTACCCGAAAAAAGGAATGCACATTATCAAAACTAAATATATAAATGTACTCAAATTCATGCTTCTTTTACAATAATGTATATATGGTTAATGAAAAAAATAAAAAAGATATATTTATAGCCATACTTTTAGGTTCTTTAACAATTTTTGTGACTGGAATGCAGACAATTGATACGATTTTTAGTGTAAATTTTGTCATTTCTCTCACAATTTTTATTCTATTGTCATATTTTTGTGTAAAGGCTTACAGGGAATATAAATATTTAGCCATCTTAATGTTTTTAAGTATTTTTTTACTTTCTCCTAATGTGTTCTCGAGTAGAGAGGGTGAGTTATTTCCAATTACATATATAACATTTGCAATCTACTTCTCAATAAATCTTGGAAAATATATGTACAAAAGATGGAAAAGTTATTACTAAACCAAGCAATTCCCCTAGGTTTATCTAAAATAGAATAATGATTCGGGGCATGCTTAAAAAAACAGTTTATATTTCAATTCTTACTTTTGTTTTGTTAATAATTGGACAAAAAAATGTTTCTGCCCAAACTATACCTATACCAAATCAGTCATTTAGCTGTGCTTCGAATGCAGTTGCACCACTTGACACAGTTAAAGATATACAAACTTATCTAGATTGTAATGGTTTTAATCCAGGACCTATTGATGGGTCTCGAGGGGGCAGGACTACCTCTGCAATTAAAGCGTTCCAAGCAGCATCGGGACTTGTCCCAGATGGTGTAGTAGGTCCTGCAACTAAACAAGCTATGCGTTCTTACTCTGAAGAATCTTTTACTTTTACAGGAAGTGGTTGGGGCCATGGAGTTGGATTAAGTCAGTATGGTGCAAAAGGTCTGACTGAACTTGGTGCATCCTTTTGTGCTAACACTAGCTCCTGTACATCAGACGAGGTAGTTAATTATTATTTCAAAGATACTGGCAGTAAACAACTATCTGAACTTTCATTGTCGTCACCTGAGATTGCTACCGATAAGTCAGCACTTTGGGTTGGTCTTGCAAGAAATGCAAAAAACATTTCAATCACTACCCTCCCATCTTCAAGTCCTCCGACATTATTTATATGTCAAGAGGGTCTCTCTCAAACTGCAGGGGTTCAAGGATTTTTAGCCTCTCGAGGCTATGAGCCGGGACCTGTAGATGGAGCTTATGGCGAAAAAACTGCCAATGCTCTTCGAAACTATCAAGCTTCTAAAGGAATAAATCAATCGGGTGCAATCGATGAAGCTACTGTAGCTGCTATTAAAAGTGATGCTACTGGTGATGGTCCCTGTGAATCCGTATGGGGTCCTATAAAAATTGCAGGTGGAGCAACTATCTCTGTTATTAACTCAGGTAATGGTTGTTATTTTGCGGGTCATCCTTTAGTTTCCAAAAAAGCTGCAAGTTGCAATGTGACAATAAAATGGTCTGAGGGTGGAAGAGTAAGAGTTGGGCCCAGAGAACACAAACACGGTGAGCTAAAGCTTAGGTCTAAATCAGTGTCCTCCGGTTTTCATGTTGTTCTTGCTGTAAATTTAGAAAAGTACCTTTATGGATTAGCCGAAATGCCCTCTCATTGGAATGTAAAAGCTCTGGAAGCACAGGCTCTTGTTGGTCGAAGCTACGCAGTTTTTCATTATTTAGATGAAAACATTCCTAGCCAGCAAACAGCTTACGATGCGGGATTGTCCGAAAAACAAAAGGCTTATTGCTGGTGTCATATTGGATCTACTGCATCAAGTCAATACTATTATGGATACTTAAAAGAAATCGCTGGTCCCAACTGGGTTCAAGCAGTCAATAACACTTCTGGAAAAGTTATTACTTACAGTGGTGGATACACAAGAAGTGGAGTTATTCAGGCATTTTATTCATCCTCTACAGGAGGTAAAACTAATGATAATGTCGTGGGATTCGGCTCATCAACACCATGGCCATATCTTCAAACCGTCGATGACCCTTGGTCAATTGACAATAGAGTAGGCAATTCTAAAGCAGCATGGTCATATGATTTTTCTACTTATCAACTATCAAAAAATATTTTATGTGGAGATACTCCCTGTTTTGATGCTATTACAGATATTTATGTTTCAGGTGCAGCCTCATCAGGTGCAGCAACCGAAGTTACAATGAAGGGGTATAAGAATGGCTCAGCTAAGACAGTCAAGAAATCAGGAAGAAATATAAAATCTCAACTTGGATTTACTTCTCATTATTTTAAAACTTCAAGTGCCTCTGATGTCTCTACTCTAAATGTTGGACCTGTGACCGTAAATACAACTTCTACAACAACTACTTCCAGTGGCGGAAGTGTTGTGACCTCATCAGGGGATACAGCGCAGTATGCAACTTCCACTAGTGGACTCCTCTATTTGAGTAAAGCAGGCTTACTTGACAAATGTTCCCAGAGTTCAACAGCTTGTCAAAATAAGACCATCACGCGAGAAGAAGCTGCAGCTGTAGTTGCTGTAACCGGTGGAGTCCCATTAGATGCTCCGAATGCATATAGTGATGATGATCAAAGCATATACCAACAAGCCATAAATGGAATGCCTTATTATGGTATGCAAGTTTGCTTTGGTAGTCCTTTCCAGTATTTACCTAAAGAGTCTGTTACTAGAGATGAATTTGCTTGCATGCTTACTCGTGCAATAAATGCTGGCACAGCAGATAATCTTACAGGTAGTGCAGATCCTTATTCAGATGAAGGCGGGAGTAAATGGACAACCAGCATTTATACACTTGCGGCTAATGAGATTATCCCAGCATGTAGCTCTTTAAGTGATAAATTCTGCCCGAGTAGAAAAACATCGATAGGTGAAGTTTCCTTTATGATCAATAAGCTGGTGTCAAAGTCATTAATTAGTTCTGACGTTTACAATCAAACACCTTTTCAAAGTGGGTGGGAACCAGTAGGTGGTGAAGTTGATACAGCAGCGCAAACAGCTGTTTCTAATCCAAACGAAGGAAATGATGACTGTATCCCTAAAGATAATTCAAACGTTAAATTAACAAATACACTTGAAATACAAAAGTTTTTAACAAACAATGGATTTAAACCAGGACCCATTGATGGCCAATCAGGCCCTCAAACTATCGCAGCTATTAAGGCTTTCCAAACAATCAATGGTCTACTAGCAGATGGAATTGTTGGTAATAGAACTAAAGCTGCCATGAATGCTTATACCGGATGTACCACCAATACCTGCATTGCACGTGATAATCGGTCCGCAAACCTTGGATCAGTAGAAGGTATCCAGACTTATTTGTCAAACAATGGTTTCAATCCTGGAATAATAGATGGCGAGATGGGTTCTTATACAAAAGAAGCAATTAAAGCCTTTCAAAGAAAAGTTGGTCTTATCCCTGATGGAGTTGCAGGAAATAGAACAAAATCTGAGATGAAGAAATATACAGGTTGTTAATTTAAAAACTTTTTAATTTCACTGGAAATATTATCCACAGTAAATTTAAACTCTTCTTGTAAACTTTTAATTGGTGCCGATGTGCCAAATTCTTCAATACTAAATGATTTCGTAATAGGACCTAAGTAAGTTGTCCAGCCAACAGATCGTCCCAATTCAATAGTGAAATTCAAATCACTAACTTTAAGACCATTAAGAGTCTCTGAACTTATATTTTCCAACTTATTTAATATTGGAGTACTTACTATTCTTATGGAATTTTCTTTAAGGGCTTCCTTTACAGCAAATGCAAGTTCTAGTTCTGATCCGGAAGCAAATATTGTAGCCTCCGTACCTTCTGAGACAATAGAGGCACCATTTATAAAGTCTTGATAGCTATTTTCAAATTCAAGGTACTCAAGATTCTGTCTTGTTAGAACAATTGCTTTTGGATTACCAGATTTTGTAAATGCATATCTGTAAGCATGCTCAATCTCAATACTATTCGAGGGTCTAATAACGTCTAAATTGGGTATAAGTCGTAATGCCATTAAATGTTCTACGGGCTGGTGAGTCGGACCATCTTCACCAAGATATATCGAATCATGTGTAAATATGTATACAGAGTCTGCCTCCATAAGTGCAGCAAGTCTTATGCTTGGTCTCATATAATCTGAAAAGACTAAAAAAGTTGATCCATACCCAATTAAATCACTGTGCAATGTAATACCATTTACAATTGCACCCATTGCATGTTCTCGAATTCCATATTCAATATTTCTTCCAGAATAATCTGCTGGAGAAAAAGTAGATTCTCCAATAATCTGTTTTGTGGACGCTGTGAGGTCCGCGGAACCACCGATAATATTGTTTGTGATTTTTCCAATCTCACTTAAAATATTTGAACCAGCAATGCGAGTAGCTTCAGATGAATTTTTAGATTTAAAATCTAACAAGACTTCATTAGAAGTAAGTAAATCCCAATTTTTTTGAAATTTTTCGTCGTTATTGTATTTTGCTTTAAAGGATTTCTCCCAGTCACTAAATTGTGAGTTATCTTGATCTCTTTTCTCAGCAAAATAATCATAAACTTCTACATCATGTTGAAAAACATCTCCCTCCCATTGAAGATTTTCCTTAAATTTTTCCATCTCTTCAGATCCAAGCGGAGAACCGTGGACTCCGCTGGTATCTTGTTTATTTGGTGCAAACTTTCCAATAATTGATTTAGCCATGATAATTGAGGGTTTGTCCGTAACAAACTTTGCACTCTCTAAAGCTTGATTAATTTCATCTTCATTATGAGCATCTATTTCAAGAACATGCCATCCAATTGATTCGAATTTCTTCTTTTGATCAGTTATAGAAACTTTTGTTACTCTTCCATCGATTGAAATATTATTATTATCAAACACATAGATTAATTTACCAAGTTGCCAAACCCCAGCTAACTCAGCAGCTTCAAAGGAAACCCCTTCCATTAGATCTCCATCTGACACAATTCCATAAGTAAAATGATCTATCATATCTTCCCCTAAGAGTTCTGAGAGATACTTTTCTGCAAGTGCGAATCCTACTCCTGTTGAAAATCCCTGACCTAGAGGCCCAGTTGTCATATCTATCCCAAGGGATGAATCGAGTTCTGGGTGTCCAGGAGTTTTTGAGTTGTGTTGACGAAAGTTTCTTAAATCCTCAGTGGTTAAATCAAATCCGTTCAAGTGAAGCAAAGAATATAGCAACATTGAACCGTGACCTGGACTTAGGATGAATCTATCCCTATTTATCCAAGAGGGATTATGAGTTGAGACTTTTAAAAATTTTTTATAAAGGACAGTTCCTACATCTGCCATCCCTAAAGGCATTCCTGGATGACCAGATGCCGCTTCCTCAACACCAGCAGCTGCAAGGATTCTTACAGAAGTTGTAACTTTGTTAAACATCTAAATAGTATAGAGTCGAGTTATACAGAGGCAAAAGAGTCTTTTGCATGATATGAAGACCTAACAAGTGGTCCAGACTCAATATGAGGGATTCCAAAAGATTCTCCAATAGATTTATATTGTATAAATTCTTCTTTATCTACGTACCTGTGAATTGGTCTATGCTTTGCAGTTGGCCTAAGATATTGTCCGATTGTCACAATATCAACATTGATTTGAGATAAGTCTTCCAATACAGCTATTACCTCTTCAAACTCTTCTCCCATGCCAACAATTAGCCCGGTTTTAGTTTTTCCTAAAAATGCAGAATCTTTTGCATACTGCAACAAAGATAGTGATCGACCATATGACGCTGCTGTTCTTATCTCTCGTTGCAGTCTGGGAACTGTTTCTAAATTATGATTTAAGACTTCTGGACTAGCTTCAATGATATTGTCTATTGCACCTCTGTCCCCTTTAAAGTCTGGAATGAGTACCTCCACACTTGTTGATGGGTTCAATCTTTTTACCTCATGTATTGTTTTAGCAAAAAAGGCTGATCCACCATCTGAAAGATCGTCTCTGTTGACAGAAGTTATTACGGCGTGTGTTAGTTCCATCGTCTGTACACTTTCTGCAACACGTAAGGGCTCTAAATCGTCAAGATCACAAGGTTTTCCCGTATTGACATCACAAAATCCACATGCTCTTGTACAAGTATCTCCCATAATCATGAATGTTGCTGTACCCATAGACCAACACTCATATATATTTGGGCAGGATGCCTCTTCGCAAACTGTATTAAGTTTCTTTTCTGAAATTAAGTTTTTTAAATCTCTGTAATCTTTACCTAAATTAGCTTTAACTTTCATCCATTCAGGTCTTTGAGGCTCATCTGGTAATAAACCTTTAATTGTTATTGGCACGATATTATTATTTTTTTGAAAAACTCCTTTATCAAGCATCTCATCAATTTCATGTTTTTTATGTTTCTTAAGTTGGGTAGGCGTAAATTGTGACATTTGTATCCCTACATCTTCGTAGCCAAACTCGGCAGAAAAAGTTTCAGTAATTTTACTCACGACATCATCAAATGAAATTTCTGTATTGAATGAATGTACTGCAGCTATCTTTTCATCCTGGTTTCCACAAGGGTTAATGAGATCGAAACCCTCGAGTTTATCAAATATATTTAATGAGAACCCATGGTAAGTCGTCCATTTACTTACTTTTACTCCTATTGAGGCGATCTTACCCTTTTGTGTCCACACGCCTGTATCATCGTCTTTTGAAAAAGCATCGATATCGAAACTGTTGAGAGTTTTGATGATGGTCTCTTCTAGGCTCCTCACAAAAGGAATAACTTTTTTTGGATCCTGAAGTCTTATTATTGGATAGCCAATTAATTGACCTTTGCCATGAAAAGTCACATCCCCTCCGCGATCTGTTTCAAAAAATTCAATTCCTTTTTCTTGCAGCTCGTTGCTATTAAGAAGGAGGTTATTTGGATCACCTGTTCTGCCTATTGTGATTACGTTATTATGTTCTAAAAGTAGTAAATAATCGTACGGATTATATTCCTCTGAAACGGATTCTTTAAGGCCTTTTTGAAGAATAAGAGCCTCGGAGTATGGCAGATTTCCAAGCCATCTTACGTTTAGTTTTCTCAATTTAGATCATCTGCCCAGGGGTGGTTTTCTAATTTATCTTTAATGCTATTTAGAAACAATAAAGCTGTTGACCCATCAAAAACCCTGTGGTCCCATGTCAGACTTAAAACTCCTGTATTTCTTATAGCAATTGAATCAGTTCCATCTTCAGATGTAACTACAACTGGCTTTTTCTTAATAGATTCTGTGGAGAGAATTGCGACATTTGGTTGATTAATTATTGGTGAGGTGATGAATGAATTAAATGAGCCATTATTCGATATTGTAAACGTGCTACCAGTCACGTCTTCAAGACCATATTCTTTATTTCTCAGAAGTGTAGAAACTTCAGTAATTTTTCTTGCTAAACCTCTTAAGTTAAACGAGTCTGAATCCTTTAGCGTTCCTACTAGTAATCCTTCTCTGTTCAAATCAACTGCTATACCTAAATTAATAAAGTCATGTAATTCATGAAGGTTCTGACCAAGATCAAATGAGCTATTTACTACAGGAAATTCTCTTAAAGCATTAATTGTTGCAACTGAAATAAATGGTAAAAATGTTAAAGAAAATCCTTCTTTTTGCTTAAATTCAGCTTTTATTTTATTTCTCAAAATTGAAATATTTTCATAATCAACCTCAACGGAAGTCATCACATGAGCAGAAGTTTGTTTTGATAGAATCATGTTTTCAGCAATTCTTTTTCTGAGTCTTGGAATAGAACCAGAAGATATTTCTTTTTGCTTTTCAGCTTCCTGAGGAGCAACTTTTTCTTCTTGTACTTTTGATTCAGGAGTTACCGAACTATTTTCCGAATTTAACAAATTTTCAATATCTTTACGTGTAATTCGGTTATTTTTTCCAGTTCCTAAAACTTGTGTTAAATCAATATTGTTATCGCTTGCAAGCTTTCTGACTATCGGTGAAAGTTTCAAATCTTTAGATGCTTCTTTTGGAGCCTCAGGTTTAGGGCTCTTTTCACTTACGACCGGAGTGTCTTCCTTGGTTTCTTTTTCTACAGCTTCCTCAATAATTTCTTGTTTCGTATCTTTTGAAGTTGCCTCACCTCCAAGTTCCATTAACGGAACCCCTACCTCAACTGTCTCGCCTTCATCAACAAGTAAAGATGTCACTTTTCCAGAAAATGGAGAAGGGACTTCTGTATCTACTTTATCAGTTGAAATTTCAAGTATTGGATCATCTTCCTTGACTTCATCTCCAACTGCAACAAGCCATCTTAAGATTGTTCCTTCGGTTACCGTTTCCCCCAACTGAGGCATTTTTACAATTTCGCTCATATTTCTATTGTAATTCTTTAATAGCTTTTACTACATTTTCTGCACTAGGAATAAAGCTATCTTCTAAGACTGGAGCAAATGGTATATGTGTGTTCGGAGAGGTAACTTTCAAAATTGGATTGTCTAATGTCCAAAACCCTTTATCTGCTACAAAAGAAGATATCTCGGAAGCAATTGATGAGAATGGAACATCTTCTTGCAGGATTACTAGATTCGAAGTTTTTTCAACTGATTTTAGAATTGTCTCTTCATCTATTGGAAATATGCTTCTTAAGTCAATAACTTCAACAGAAATGTCTTCATTACTTAGTGTTGCTGCTGCTTCAAGAGCTGTTGGAACCATTCCAGACCAAGCTACTAAAGTTACATCAGACCCCTCTTTAGCAATGTTTGCCTTGCCAATTTCAACTTCATATAAGCCAAGTGGCACTTCCATTTTTAGATCGGGTTTTCTGTATAGCTTCTTATGTTCTAAAAACATGACTGGGTTTGGGTCATTGATTGATGCGATAAGTAATCCCTTGGCATCGTATGGATTTGCTGGTGCTACTACTTTTATTCCGGGATGATGTGCTAAAAGTGATTCTGGGCTAATTGAATGAAAAGGACCTGACCTTGTACCAGCTCCTGTTGGTCCCCTTACAACCATTGGTACAGGTTTTCCAGCTTTCCAGAAATATTTCGCAGCCTCAGTTGTAATCTGATCTAGCGCTGGGTAGAGAAAATCAAAAAACTGAAGTTCGACAATAGGAATTTTACCATACAAGGCTGCACCAACTGCAGCGCCCATAAATGCTCCCTCTGAAATTGGTGTATCTAGAACTCTACCAGAGCCATATTTTTCATGAAGACCCTTAGTAGCTTTGAAAGCACCTTCAAAAGCCCCTATATCTTCACCCATCATGAATACATCTTTATTATTTCCCATGGCCTCATCTAGACCATTCGTAATTGCTTCAATGAAGTTCATTGTTTTAGTATCTGAACCATCATTTTTAGGTACAGGGATAGATCTAGTTGCAAAAATATCTTGGATTTCCTCATCAGGATTTGGATCATCTTGATTTTTGGCCCATTCTAAAGTTTCTCTGACTTCTGATTCAATTTTTTCAGCAAGGGTTGTAAAGTCATCTTCTGTAAAAAGGCCTTCTCTTGATAGGGAATCTTCAAATCGCAAAATAGGGTCCCTGTCCATCCAGAACTCTCTGACTTCATCTCCAACATATTCAGCAGGATCGTGACCAGCATGGCCATAGTGTCTGAAAGTTACAAGTTCTATAAGTGTAGGGCCACCGCCTGAACTAGCTTTCTCACGAGCTTTATGCATTGAGTTAATAACTTCATAAATATTATTTCCATCAATAATTACAGATTCGATTCCATAACCAAGACCTCTGTCTGCAACATTTGGTGTTCCAAACTCTGTTTCGTTAGGTGACGAGTATGCGAATTGATTATTTTGAACGGTAAAAATAATGGGAAGATTATGAACACCGGCCATATTTATGCTTTCATGCCAGGTACCTGTGGCGGTCGCTCCTTCTCCACAATTTGCAACTGCAACAACGTTATTTTCTTCAAGTTGAGCAGTTAGTGCCACACCAACTGCGACTGGTGCTGAATCAGGCAATGGTGAAACTACCATTAATGTTCCCTTGTCGACAACACCGAAATGACTATTTCCATCTCTCCCTTTCGATGGACCATCTTTTTTCCCATAAAAATTTAATGCAATTTCCTTTAGAGTAACCCCTCTTTTTATTTGAACTCCAAGATCTCTGTGTGTTCCTCCAAAGACATCTTGATCCTCCATGCCCGCTGCGATACCTGCCATGGAAGCCTCTTGGCCAATACCCGGATATACCGCACCTGAAAGTTGTCCACCTTTATACATTTTTAGTAATCTATCTTCAAGAATCCTCTGAGTCTTCATTGACTTATAAATGTCCCACAACTCATCTTTTGATAAAGATAAAGAATGTCCTTGTCTATCAATCTTTTTTATTTCCATTAATGGAGTCCCTTCCCGTTTAAAGATAATAACGATTCTCCTACAGCTTCACTTAAAGTTGGATGAGCATGTATAAACTCGGCAGCATCCTCTGGAAGTGCCTCCCACCCTACCATATACATTAGTTCATGAATCATTTCTCCTGCACTTGGGCCGCATATGCTCGCACCCACTATTGGGCCTTCTTTTTTAGCATAGACTTTAACTAATCCTTGGTTTTGATTTTGAATCATAGCTCTTCCAATTCCTGCAAAGCTATGCTGGGCTTGGTTTATATCTATTTCATTTAATTTTGCTGTATCAGAATTTAAGCCAACCTCCGCAACTTCTGGATTTGTATATACCACATAAGGTATTGCAGAATAGTTAATTGGACTGGCAATACCAGTCGCTATAAAGCTAACTGCTGACATTGCTTCTGCAAAAGCTACATGTGCAAGTTGAGGAGAGTTACTAATAATATCTCCGGCAGCAAAAACTGTTTCAGTACCAACTAGCTGCATTGTTTCTAAGTTGACATTCAATAAACCATTTATTGTGTCCACAGAAATATCTTCTAAACCTATATTTTCAGTGAGGGGACTTCTGCCAATAGCTACTAAAATTGTCTCAAATTTTTCTTTTTCTCCGTCTGAGAAGGAGACTTCCTTATCCTTAACATCTTCAATCGAAGTACCCATCTTGAATGTAACTCCTCTTTTGGTAAGTTGTTTTCTCAACTCTCCAGAAGTTCTTTTATCAAGGCCAGGTAGAATTTCTTTTTCAAGTTCAACTACAGTAACTTTTGAACCAAGATCAATTAATATGCTTGCAAATTCACAACCTATAGCTCCTGCACCAACAATACAAACATTTTTTGGTGGCTCTTCCCAATTTAAAGCTGTGTCTGAATTTATAATGAAGTCATTGTCAAATTTTAAACTTGGTAGCTCTCTTGGCTTAGAACCTGTCGCAAGGAGTATGTAATCGCTTTCTATTCTCTCTTCTGAACCATCTTCTTTTTTAACAAGGACAGATTTTTCATTCTCAATTTTGCCCCATCCATTTATAACATTAACCTTTTTGCTTTTCAGCAACATGCCAATTCCGCTGACTAATTTAGAAACAATATCCTGTCTTTTTAAAGCTGCTTTATTCCAATCCATTTCTGAAGTTTTAATTTGAATACCATATTCAGAGGCATTATTAATTTCATGGTTGAGTTCGGCAAGATGTAGCCAATATTTTGCTGGTATACAGCCCCTGTTTAAGCAGGTTCCTCCAAGAATATCAGACTCAACAAGTGTTACTTCAAGGTCAAAGTTATTTGCGTAAAGAGCAGCTGCGTATCCAGCTGGACCTCCGCCAATAATGGTTAATTTTTTCAAATTACCTCTTTCTGGATAGGGTTTCTATCCAATCGAGATAATAACTATACTTTTTTAGGGGTTACCTTTAAAAGTAGTCAAAGTTATTGTCACTATTAAATCTACTAAAAAAGAATACATTTACCAACTTAAGATACTCCATTAATTAGATAAAATATATATATGCAAACCAGATTCTTAATAATCTCATCACTGTTAACTGGATTACTGATTCTTGTATCCTTTGGAGTTTGGCTAATAACAAACTAATATGAACAGTTTTGAAATGCCTGAAGGGATTTATCATATCCCTCTCAGACTTCCCTGGAGTTCTCCAAGTAATGTAAATGTATATCTTATTGAGGAAAATGATGGATATATCATGATTGACTGTGGGGTTGATGGTTCTGAATATTTAGATTTACTAAAAAGTCACTTAGTTCAAATAGGTATTGATTTTAGTGACATCAAGTTACTTATTGGTACTCATATGCATATAGATCATATAGGATTGTCGGGAAGCTTGAGAGAGTTTGATATACCCTTTGCTCTTTATGAAAATAGTGTTGATTATCTTGATGAATACAATAACTGGTCAATAAGGTTCGCTGATTTAATAGCTATGGCCAAAAAAGAAAGTGCTCCTCTTGCTTTCATTGATGATCTTAAATCAATTACAACGCCTCTTTATGCTGGAAAGTTGACGAAGCCAGATATTCTTCTTTCAGAAGGGAGAATAAAGTCAATTAAAAGAAATTTGAATGTCATCTTCACACCGGGTCACGATTATAGTGAAATATCTATTCACGATGAATACTCCAAAATCATATTTTCAGGTGACCATATCTTGCCAAAAATAACACCTTTCATACCAGTTCAAAATGAGAAGAGTAACCTTCTCAAAGAATTTATTAATTCTTTAGATAAAGTACATGCAATTGACCATGACATTATCGCTCCAGGTCATGGAAATATAATCTCGACACCTCATAAAAGAATTGAGCAGATGAAACTTCATCATCAAAGAAGATCTGAAAGAATTTTAGGATTTTTGCAAAGTAAAAATTTAACTGGTTGGGAGATTACTAATATGGTGTTTCCTAGAAATCTTGACAGTCTAAATCTAAGACTTGCATTTCAAGAAACTTTAGCACACCTACATCTTCTTGAGTCAAAAGACGAAGTCTTACGAAAAAGCTCAAAAGGAATAAATAAGTGGGCTCTTTCAGATTAGACGGGCTTATAACCTCTATTCATCGCCTCATCCAGTGAATCTGGAGAAAAAGATTGAATCTTATTATTCTTTAACATTTCCTTTTCTTCAAAAAGAATTTCAAGTGATTTAAACTGTTCTTCATTGTCGCAATCATAAACCTTCATATTTAAACGATTTCCAAGAAATCTGTATTTCTCAAATCTGTTTAAACGAGACATTTTACAAATTAATTAATTCTGCAATTTTAGACCTTGCAGACTTTGAAGAGCCAAATAAAAGTGAATCAGATTTAGCTTTTTTAAAATATAAATGAGCAGGGTGCTCCCATGTGAATCCTATTCCTCCATGTACTTGTATGTTGTCACCAGCTACTTTATTAAATACTTCTGAGCAATAAGATTTTGCTAATAAAGAGCTCATCTCTAGCTCTGTTGAATCATTAATATCGACTCTTACAGAATTGTAGGCTAAGGATTTTGCGCTTTCTATTTTCATTAACATATTTGCGCATACGTGTTGAATTGCTTGAAAAGAGCCAATAGGTCGTCCAAACTGGATTCTTTCTTTGGCATAGCTGGTTGACATTTCTAAACATGCCTGTGAGCCTCCAACCTGTTCCATTGAGAGAAAGGCTGTAGCTATATTCTGCACCTTTTTCCAAACACTTAATTCATGATCCATAGCAATCATTGTATTTTGAGGATCTACCAACACATTTGTAAATTTTATTTCCGCTAATGGTCGTGTTTGGTCAAGTGATGGAGTTTTAGTCACCGACACACCAGCATCATTTGTATTAATAAGTACAAACTTAAAATCACTTTCATCTTTTGCTAATACTGCAACATAGTCTGAAGTATCACCAAACATTACATATTTTTTTGATCCATTCAGAACTACTCCATCTTTTGAAGAAGTAATAGTCGTTTGAATGCTTTCATCACTTATCTCATACTTATCGGATTCATACACTCCGAATGTACCAATTTTTTCACCAGATATAATTTCAGGAAGATAGCTTTTTTTTATTTCCTCATTCGAATTTAAAAGTAAATGTTTAAATACCACACCAGAGCTAAAAAGAGGAATGATGGGCAGGTAGTAACCTGATACTTCAGAAAGTATTGATGAATCAACACTCGAAAAGCCAAGACCTCCATCTTCTTCTGGAACATCTAGAGCCAACCAACCCTGTTCGTTAACTAGTTTCCAGAGCTCAACATCTAAACGATTATCTTCATCAACTTTTTTTATTGTTTCAAGCAAGTCAATTTGCTCAGATAATAGTTTTTCGGCGTTTTCTTTTATTTCTTTTTGTAAGTCAGTAAGTATAAATTGCATTTACTCATTCTAATTTTAATTTTAATTTTACGTATTGGAATATCGTTTGTTTTTATTCATAATTAACATGGTAGTTATGTTAAAAATTACAAACCTACACGCTAATGTTGAAGATACTCCAATCTTAAATGGAATAAATTTAGAAATTAAACCTGGAGAGGTTCATGCGATTATGGGTCCAAATGGTTCTGGTAAGTCTACTTTGGCCAATGTGTTGATGGGAAACCCTGTTTATGAAGTTACTGAGGGGTCAATTCTTTTCAATGGTAATGATATTACAGAAGAACCAGTCGATAATAGAGCAAAAGAAGGTATGTTTCTAGCTTTCCAGTATCCAGAATCGATACCTGGTGTGACTATTGTTAATATGCTCAAGACAGCACTGACTAATATTGAGAGTACTGAGTACTCAACTCTTGAACTAAGGCTTAAAGTTGCAGATGCAATGAAAGATCTAGGTCTTTCTCCTGATTTTGTCGATAGATACCTAAATGAAGGTTTCTCTGGAGGAGAAAGAAAGCGTAATGAAATTTTACAATTAGCAGTATTAAATCCAAAGCTTGCAATTTTAGACGAGACTGATTCAGGATTAGATGTTGATGGTTTGCGTATTGTTGGTGAAGGTATCAGTAAACTTAGAACTCCCGAAAGAGGTTATCTGGTAGTAACTCATTATCAAAGACTTCTTGAATATATAACTCCAGATTTTGTTCATGTATTTGTAGATGGCAATATTGTAGAGACAGGTGGCAAAGAATTATCTGATAAACTTGAAAAAGAAGGATACGAATCATACCAATGAATGAATTTCAAGATATCAAAGATGATTTCCCTATTTTTGAACGTGAAATAAACTCTAAGAAACTAACTTATCTTGATTCTGGAGCTACATCTCAAAAGCCAAAAACTGTGATTGAAGCGATGAATAATGTTTATCTCAATACAAATGCAAACGTACATCGTGGCACATATGTATTATCGGCTGAAACAACCCAACTTTATGAAGGTGTGAGAAATAAATGTAAGAATTTTTTGAATGCTTATCATTCAGATGAGATAATTTTTACTAAAGGAGCTACTGAAGGCTTTAATTTTCTTGCAAATTCTATTTCTAAAAAATTCCTACAGCCCGGAGATGAAATTTTGCTTACTGAAATAGAACATCATGCAAATATTATTCCTTGGCAAATGGTTGCTAAAGAGTATCAGTTAGAAATAAAATATATTTCAGTTAATGAAAATTTTTCAATTGATCTAGATGAGCTAAAGCAAAAGATATCAAAAAAAACAAAAGTTGTCTCAATTACAGGTGAATCTAATCTTTCTGGTTTACTTCCAGATATAAAACTAATTCGCTCAATTATTAAAGAAAATTCAGATGCTTTATTTATTGTTGATGGGGCACAGCTTGTTCCCCATAGAAAAGTAGATGTTCAAGATTTAGGTATTGATTTTATAGTATTTTCTGGCCATAAATTACTAGGTCCAACCGGTATTGGAGTTGTTTGGGGGAGATTAGATCTTCTGAATGAACTTGAACCTGTCTCTGGTGGTGGAGATATGATTGAAGAAGTTTACTATGACAGAGCAACATGGGCGCCTGTGCCACATAAGTTTGAAGCCGGAACTCCTCCTTACGTAGAAGCAATAGGATTAGGAGCAGCAATTGATTATTTAGAAAATATTACCATGGAAAAAGTTTCCCAACATTCTGATAATCTAAGAAAATATGCTCAAAATATATTCTCAGATTTAGATAGGGTCAACATAATACATACGAATGAAGAGTTTGCTGGATGTACATTTAGCATGCACGTTGACCAAATACATGCAACAGATATTTCATTGATGCTTGATACATACGGAGTTGCTGTTCGAGCTGGGCATCATTGTGTTCAACCTTATCATAGAAAATTAGGTATCGATGCAACATTCAGAGCCACAGGATACATTTACAACGATGAAAATGATCTTGATGTCTTTAAAGATGCACTTATGAGTAGTATTGCGATGTTAGGCTAAACATGGCTATTGATCAAAAAGTAGAAGAATATAAAAGAATGTTAGATTTATTGCCTAACCCACAAGAAAAATATCAGTATTTAATTGAACAAGCAAAAGATAATACTAATTTTCCCGAAGAACTAAGAAACGACAATTTTAAAGTAAGTGGTTGTCAAAGCCAGGTGTGGCTAATACCAGAAGAAAAAGATGAAAAAGTCTACTTCATGAGCGACTCTGATGCGCTTATTGCAAAAGGACTTGTTACTCTTATTGCCTCAATATACTCCGATGAAACGCCTGATGACATTGTCAACTCTGAGCTAGATCTGATGGAAGAATTTGAACTTGGAGTAATTTTAAGTCCAGCAAGAAGAAACGGTGCTTTTAATATGTTAAAAATGATTAAGGACTACGCTTTAAAACTTAAAAATTCCTAATCTTGTAACCACCAGTTTTCGTGTGCAAATTCTATCCAAACTGGATTAGTAAATTTTGCAACTTCATTAACAAAGTAATGGGGTTCAAACTCGCTTTCATTATTCCACCAAAGTGACATAAATCTAACATCACACTCATGATTTATATTTTCTTTTATATAATTAGAAAGCTTTTCAAATGTTTCTCCACTATCACATATATCATCAACGATTAATATTTTTTTATCAGTTGGCCTTGGTAAATAATTCTCCCAATGTGGAAAGTCTCTTGTGGATGCATGAACTGGTTTAAATGGAACATTTAGTTTGTGTGACATCATGACACCAGGAATTAATCCTCCACGGCTAATCCCAACAATCACGTTGGGTTGAAATTTGTCTTTTTCTATTTGGGAACAAATAGTCTCGGTATCTTTAAATTGCTGATCCCACGTGTAACTTAATTTTTCCATATGATGAATTATTGTATCAAAATTTAAAATTCATCATGACATTTATTTGATTAATATTTACCTCTAAAATTAATTCCTTAGTTGTAGGTGGTTTATAATTAAAAATATGAAAAGGAGGTAAGGATGCGTAGAAGATGGGCGGTAGGTCTAATCTTAATCAGTATTCTTACTATGGCATGCGGTGGAGCCGCATCCGTAGATGAATATAAAGCTGCATTTGTGTATGTAGGTCCAGCAGACGATGGTGGATGGTCACAAGCACATGATGTAGGTCGACAATATCTAGTAGAACAAACTGGTATTCAAACAGAGTACACAGCTCTAGTACCAGAAGATGCTACAGAATTCAGAACAGTTGCAGAGGCATATATTGAACAAGGTTACAATATTATCTTTGGGACTACTTTTGGTTACATAGATGCAATGGCAGAAATGGCTGAGGAATATCCAGATGTTATTTTCTTACATTGTTCAGGATATCTAAATAACGATACAAACTTTGCAAATTACTTTGGAAAGATGTATCAACCAAGATATCTCTCAGGGTTAGCTGCGGGAGCTATGACTGATTCAAACAAGATCGGTTATGTTGCTGCTTTCCCAATACCAGAGGTTATCCGAGGAATTAATGCTTTTGCTGCAGGAGTAAATGAAGTGAATCCAGATGCCACTGTTGAGGTAGTTTGGACTTTCACATGGTTTGGTCCAGAAGCAGAAACACAAGCTGCAAACGCATTGCTTGAAACAGGTGCAGATGTACTTGCGCAACATCAAGATTCAACAGCTACAGGTTTAGCTGCTGAGGCTGCTGGAGCAAAATGGATATCTTACAACACTGCTTATGGGAAAGACTCTGCTCCCGAAGCATTTGTAACTGCCCCGGTCTGGGATTGGGGTCCATATTATGTAGATATTGTTGAATCAATAATTGATGGTACTTTTAGTACAGAAAGTTATTGGGGAGGTATGGAAACAGGTTTAGTTTCACTTTATGACCTTTCTTCAGATGTTCCATCTGATATAGCTACATTAATTGGAGAAAAAACTGATGCTATTATTGACGGCACTCTTGAAGTTGAAATAGTTGAAGAAGAATTTATTAGTAACGTTATAGGAACAGTAAATCCATAACTTACAGTTTTTACAGCGCTCTTTTCTTAGTATTAGGGCGCTGTAATAAATAATCAAATGAACCAAATTATTCTTAAAGCTACAAATATTTCTAAATCATTTGGGAATACCAAAGCACTTAAAAACGTTGATTTCCATCTTTATAAGTCAAAAATTCATGGACTACTGGGTGAAAATGGTGCAGGAAAATCATCATTGATGAATATTTTATCTGGGATATATCAACCTGAATCAGGAAAAATTACAATTGATGGAAATACAATAAAAAAATTGAACCCTGATTATGCTGCGCAACTTGGAATTGGGATGGTTCATCAAGAATTTAGGTTAATTGATAATTTCAGTATTAAAGATAACCTAACACTTTCAAAATCAAATATTTATATAGATAATTTCGGAGATGCTTTTAAAAAATACTCGGACATTTTCTCATTATCCGCAGATCCCTCGATAACAATTAATAAACTTTCAGTTGGAGAAAAACAAAAAATTGAAATTATGAAACTAATTTTTAATAACAATAAAATTATGCTTCTGGATGAGCCCACTGCTGTATTAACTCCACAAGAAACTTCTCAACTAAGAGTCTCTCTAGAAAAACTTTCTGAACAAGATGATAAAACTATTGTTTTAATAACACACAAACTAAAAGAGATTCAAGACTTCACTGAATCTATTTTTGTATTAAAAGATGGAGAAATGGTCGCTAAAGATTTAAAAACTAAAGATGTTACAAAAAAAGATTTAATCAATTTAATGATGGGAGAAATTAAAACAACCAAAGTAGATAAAGAAAATATGAAGGGAGAATATAAGCTTAAGGTTGAAAATATAAATTTCGAAAATATACACTCGAATGTTCCAACTCTAAATGATATTTCTCTAAAAATAAAATCAGGTGAAATTTTAGGAATCGCGGGAGTCTCAGGTAATGGCCAAGTTGAACTTGCAAATATAATCTCTGGAATTGAAAGAAACTACCAAGGAAAAGTGATAGTTAATGGAAAAAATATCTCAAATCAAGGTGTGCGTTCTAGGAAAAATCTTAATCTATCATATATTCCGGAAAATAGATTGGGAGTTGGATTAGCACCAGGCGTTTCAATAATTGACAATTCAGCTGTGAAAGATTACTTTAAGTCAAGACTGGGACCACATTTGTCTAGTACTAAGATGTTAGATTATTTAAATACGCTTATAAAACAGTTTTCAATTAAAGCGCCTGATCCAAGAGCTGAGGTTTCTACACTTTCAGGTGGAAACATGCAGAAACTTTTAATGGGGAGAGAACTTGTTTCCAATCCAGAAGTAATTATTGCAGCACAGCCAACAAGAGGGTTAGACGTAAGTGCTGTTGAATCATTGCATGAACTTATTATTAATCAACGAGATAATGGTGCAGCAATAATGCTAATTTCTGAAGACCTAGATGAGTTATTTAAGTTGAGCGATCGAATAATAGTCTTGTATGAAGGAGAGATAGTAAAAGAGTTTGACATAGATAATGCAAATATTAATAACGTTGGTTTGGCAATGGCTGGTTCACTTGAATAAATATTTACTATCAAAAAAAATTGTAGTTAATGAATTTTCCACTTTTTATTCATTTTTAATTGGTCTTTCCATTGGAATAGTAATCGGCTCATTAATTCTATTAATTCAAGGGCAAAATCCGTTTGAAGTATTTTCATTAATGTTAAAACTTTCTGTAGGTAGTTTAAAAAGTATTAGCTCATCTCTAAATAAAGCAACTCCGTTAATATTGGCTGGGCTGGGAATCTCAATAATAAATTCAGTAAAACTTTGGAATATTGGAGCTGAAGGCCAGATATTTATGGGGGGAATCGTTCTCAACTTTATCTATATCAGTCTAGAAATCTCAAATCCAAGCTTATCTATTCTTGTTTTATTACTTTCATCATTTGTTGGTGGATCTTTATGTATTTTTATACCAGCGATAACAAAAGTTTTATTTGGTGTAAATGAAATAATTACTACTTTATTGTTCAACTATATAATCATTGGCTTTACAGTTTATCTAGTTAATGGTCCTTGGAAAGATCCAAACTCTCTAAATTTTCCTGCTGCGACATATGTTGGAAAAGAAGTTTATCTACCTACAATTTTTGGAAAGCTGAGCTACGGTTTCATAATTTGTTTTCTTTGCACCTTAGGAATTCACTATCTAAAAGAAAAATCCGTGTTTGGTTATGAGCTAAGGATTTCAGGAGGTTCTGCATTAACTGCAATTTATGCAGGCATTAATGCAAAACAGAAAGCATTTATCGCAATGTTAATAGGTGGTGGACTTGCGGGGCTGGCAGGTGGAGTCGAATTATTGAGTCAGACACATAGAGTTTCAACAGGATTATCTCAAGGTTTTGGATACACAGCTATTATTGTTGCTGCAATAACTGGAATGCGACCATTAGGAATTTTCTTAGTGGGATCTTTATTCGGAGCACTAACTATTGGGGGTTCCGTGATTCAAACTATAGGAGTTAGTAGCTATATTGCCGATATTATCCAAGCTACTACTTTATTTGGAGCCCTTATAGCTCAGTTCTTTTTTTCTTATAAGATATTGAAAGTTAATGACGATGATTGATATTCAATTTATAGGACTTTTAAATGCAACTCTTCAGGCAGCTACATTGCTTTTTATAGCTGCACTTGGCGAGTTGATAACTGAGAAATCAGGAATATTGAACCTTGGTGTAGAAGGAATGATTTCGATTGGAGCAGTAACTGGTTTTATGACAGCAGTGAATACCGGAAATCTCTTTTTTTCAATATTTATTGGAATTTTTTCTGCAGCCCTGTTTGCTTCACTTCATGCATTTGTGACCGTCATTCTTAAACAGGACCAAACTGTTTCTGGTTTAATTCTTACAATTTTAGGACTTTCTTTATCAGCTCTTATGGGAAAGAATTATATAGGTAAAAAACTTCCTGTAAAAATTAATAGCTTAAGAGAAATAGAAAATCCCTCAACATTGGTAGACGTTATACTAAGTCAAAGTTATATATTCTTTTTAGCAATTCTCCTTATGATTGCGACTGCCTATTTATTAAAAAAAACTATGTTTGGGAGAAGACTTGAAGCTGTTGGAGAAGATTCTCGTGCTGCGGACTCAATGGGCTTAAATGTAAATAAAACACAATTCATAGCTACATGTGTTGGTGGAGGTTTTGCTGGATTAGCTGGTGTTTATCTTACACTAAGCTACGTCCCATATTGGACAGACAATATGACCTCTGGTAGAGGTTGGATTGCACTAGCTTTAGTAATTTTTGGAGGATGGAAGCCATACAGAACAGCTCTCGGTGCATTACTTTTTGGTTTTTTAGAGGCCCTTGTGCCAAGGCTTCAAACTTATGGATTTGAAATTAGTCCATATATTGTAAAAATTACTCCTTATGTAATAACTATATTAGTTCTTATTATGTTAACGATTTATAAAGGTGGTAGAACCGGTGCACCAAGTAATATAGGAGTTCCTTTTTTTAGAGAGAATAGATAACAAGCATTTTGCTTACAATGTTGTTAATATAAAAGAGACTTTAAATGATACCAGTGAGTATCAAAAGGAAGATTATGGAAATCAACAAAACACTTTATCGTCTAAGTAAAGAAATCTCTGAATCTGAATTAGTTAATCCATTATTAATTGGAATTCCAAGAAGGGGTGATCTTCTTGCAAAACGAATATCAAAATACTTAAATCAATTTGGTTTTAAACACAATATAGATACCGTAAATTATAAGCCATTTAGAGATGATCTAGATGAAGAATTAGATAAGAGTATATTGAATATAACCCCCGAAGACAGAAATGTAATTTTAATTGACGACGTAATCTACACAGGAAGAACATTGAGAGCTTCTATAGAGGCTGTAATCTATTCAGGAAGACCCCGTTCAATAACGCTAACTTGTCTTATAGATAGAGGACATAGAGAGCTTCCAATAAATCCTAAGTTTGTTGGAAAGAACATTCCAACCAATGAAAGCGAATATGTATCTGTATTTTTAGAAGAAATTGATGAGAATGATCGTGTGGAGGTAAGTTAATTGACTAGACACCTTTTAGACTTTAAAAATATAGAAAAAAAAGGGCTCGAAAAATTAATTGACATTACAGAAAAAATAAACCCAGAAAAATTAAATAAAATTTCCTCGATTAGTTTATTAAAATTTGACGAACCATCAACTAGAACCCGACTTTCTTTCTCTGTAGCAGCACACAGATTAGGAATAAAAACTATGGAATCTTCAGACTTAATTTCAGCAAAAATAAAAGGAGAAAATCTTGAACATGAAATTGAAACTTATAAAGCTTTAGGGATTGATTCCATAGTAATTAGGACAAAAGAAGAAAACCTAGATGAATATCGAGAATTTAAAGACATCTCATTCATTAGTGCTGGTTTTGGGACCGTATCTCACCCAACACAAGCCATTGTGGATGCAACAACTCTGAAAAAATTCGGTAAATTAGAAAATGATATTCCTGTTGTTTATACAGGAGATGTGAAGCACTCTAGAGTTTTTAAATCTGGAAAAGAATTATTTACTGCACTTGGGAAAAAAGTAGGTGTATTTACACATAAAAGTTTCTTACCTGATGATTTATCTAATATAAGGGTCTTAAGCAGCTGGGAAGAAGTTTTGGATTCGACTGACGCCATTGAAGTCTTAAGAGTTCAAGCAGAACGCATAAACAATTTCGAAAATTTAAATCTAAAAGACTTTGTAAACGATCATCAACTAACAGATGATATTCTGAATAAATCAGATGATAATTTAATAGTACTTCACCCTATGCCTATGAATTTAGGAGTTGAAATCTCGGAACAAGCGTCTAAGCATGATAAATTTAAATATAAAGATCAGCTTTCATTTGGGATAGCTTCAAGAATTAGCTCATACATGTATGTAATGGAAAAATATGATTGAGTTAGAAAGTTTTATTGATCTTCATACACACACAAGATATCCAGACAACAATAATTTTCCATATAAAGATATTGAACTAGCAGCTAAAAACGGAGGGTACAGTGATATATTGGCTATGCCTAATTCGGAAATTGTCATAGACACAATTGAGCATTTAAATACTGCCAGAAAAATAGATAATGCATTAAAAATCAATGTTCATAGAGTAGGGGCATTAACCAAGAGTCTAGAAGGAAAAGAATTAATTAACTTTAAAGAATTTATCGAAAATGGAATTTATATTTTTTCTGATGATGGTAAATCTCTAATAGATAACAACTTAGCTGAGGAAGCATTTAAAACTATAGCTTCTTTAAATGCTGCGATATTTCAACATTGTGAAAGTAGTTGCTACACGCAACCCGGAGATATTGCCCCACCAAACGATACAGAAATATTAATTCCAATTAACGAAACGGAAGAGTCAACAATTTTACTTCGAGACATTGAACTTGTAGCTAAATATGGCACTAGATACCATGCTCAACATATATCATCAAAAAAATGTGTAGATTTAATCAGAGAGGCTAAATCAAGTGGGCTACCAATAACAAGTGAGGTAACTCCACACCACATTTTAGAAAATAATCATAATTTAGATACTGCCAATGGTTTATACAAAATGTACCCACCTATAAGACAGGAGGAAGATCGTCTTTCTTTAATAGATGGTCTATTTACTAATGTTATTGACGCAATAGCTACCGATCACGCTCCACACCCAAGTAATACAAAAGACATAGATTTTAAGAGTGCTGCAAGAGGAGTAGTTGGCCTAGAGTCTGCTTTCCCAATGATTTACTCATCAGGCATATTTTCTATTGAACAAATAAAAAGATTTATGGTCGTAAACCCTAAGAAAATATTGTCTGAAATTGGTTATGAAATAAACATTTCTAAAAAAAATTTATGGGAAAAATGCAATAAAGAATTTACCACTAAATCAAAATTTAATAATTCTATCTTCGAAAAAAGGAAAACCAAGATTGAAAGGGTTTCTGAAAGTGTATAAGAAAGCTGTTTTAGTAAATGAGTATGGAGATGAATTCATTGGATGGACTACAGAAGAGTTTAAGCCTACAACAGGTGAACTTATATTTAATACTGCAATGACGGGATTTGTTGAAATATTAAGTGACCCGTCATACACTAATCAATTAATAACTTTTACCTCTTCACATGTTGGTAATTATGGGATGTCTCAAACTGATTTCGAATCAAATGAACCAAAAATAGAAGGTGCTATAGCTAACTCCTTTACGTACAATCCATCATCATGGAGATCTGAGAAATCAATAACCGACTGGCTTAATGAGTATGAAATTCCGTTTAGTGGAGGGTTCGACGTTAGAGCAATTACAACTCACTTGAGAGATTCTGGTTCAGGAATGTTTGCATTTGGAACTGATGCTAATACTGAGGACTTAAAACAATTACTAATTAATGCAAAAAATATCATCGGAGATAATTCTGCTCTGAATGCTGGATTAGGAAAGTCAAAATTCCACAAAACCAAAGGGAAAATTGGCATTCTAGATTTAGGAGCAAAGTCGAGTATTGTAAAAGTGCTTGAATCAAAAAATTTTGACACAGTTTTAATTAACCCAAGTACAGATGCTGAAGAAATTTTATCCTTAGAGCTATCTGGTTTGCTTTTATCTAATGGCCCAGGAGATCCAAGGTCATTAACCTCAGTTGTTGAGAATGTAAAGAAACTGATTGGCAATTTACCCATATTTGGTATTTGCTTGGGTCATCAAATATTAGGTCTTGCATGCGGATTAATTGTGACAAAGCTAGATTTTGGACACCATGGATCTAACCATCCTGTAAAAATTGAGGGTTTGAAAAAAGCTATAATAACATCACAAAATCATGGATTTACTCTTGAAAGCTTCGAAAAGCCCATTAAGCACAAAAAATTTGGAGCAATAAATGCATACGCGACAAACTTAAATGATGGAAGCAACGAAGGAATAAGTCTTTGGGAGTCAAATGCATATTCAGTTCAATTTCATCCTGAATCAGGTCCCGGGACTACCGACGGTTTGGAAATTTTTAACCCATTCCTAAACATGATTGGAGAAAAACATGCCAGCTGACAAAGAGATTAAAAGTATTCTAATAATTGGTTCTGGCCCTATTGTTATCGGCCAAGCATGCGAATTTGACTATTCAGGCTCACAAGCCACGAAAGCTTTAAAAAATGAGGGATATAGGATTATTCTTGTTAATTCTAATCCTGCAACCATTATGACAGATCCAGAAATGGCTGATGCAACATATATAGAACCTCTAACAGTTACTTTCTTAGAGAGAATAATTGAAAAAGAACAACCTGATGCAGTGCTCCCAACTCTAGGCGGTCAAACTGCTTTAAACCTTTCTATGGAATTGAGTGCAAAAGGTGTTTTTAAAAAAAATAATGTTAGGTTACTTGGTGCTTCAGCAGAAGCTATTGAAGTAGCAGAAAATAGATGGAAGTTTAAAGAAGCAATGGAAGAAGTTGGTATACAAACTCTTAATGCAACATATGCCAGAAGTTTCGAAGAAGGGCTTGATGCCGCCAAAAATATAGGATACCCATTAATGCTTAGGCCATCCTTCATTCTTGGTGGAGGAGGAACTAGTGTTGTTGAAAATAATACAGATTTAAATATTAAGTTAAAAGATGCCTTTGCTGCTTCGCCTACTCAGGAAGTATTAATTGAAGAGTCTGTTTATGGCTGGAAAGAATTTGAGTTAGAAGTAATGAGAGATAGTGATGGAAACGGAGTAATTGTTTGTGGCATAGAAAACTTTGATCCTATGGGAGTTCACACTGGGGACTCAATTACAGTTGCACCTATACAAACACTTTCAGATAAAGAATATCAAGCAATGCGTGATGAAGCATTGCTTTGTTTAGATACAATTGGAATTGCTACGGGTGGAAGTAATGTTCAGTTTGCAGTTAATCCAGAAAATGGTGAACGAAGAATTATTGAAATGAATCCTAGAGTCTCTAGATCATCAGCTTTAGCGTCAAAGGCTACTGGATTCCCCATAGCAAAATTTGCTGCTTTATTAGCAGTTGGGTATAACTTGACTGAATTAAAAAATGATATAACAGGTTCAACTCCTGCTAGTTTTGAACCTGTTCAGGACTATGTAGTAGTAAAAATACCAAGGTTTGACTTTCCAAAATTTCCATCTACTGATGATGTTTTGGGAACGTCTATGCAAAGTGTTGGAGAAGTTATGTCAATAGCTTCTACATTTACCGAAAGCTTAACAAAAGCAATAAGATCTCTTGAAATTGGTAAAACAGGCATAAGAAACATTGATAATAGGTTTATTAATCTTGACAAACATCAACTACAAAAAGAAATTCATACTCCCCGTCCAAGAAGAATTTTTGCTATCTTTGAAGCGATTAGAAGAAACTGGGCAATTGAGGACATTGCAGAATTTTCAAAAATTGATCTATGGTTTCTTAGAGAAATCGAAAAAAGCTTTAGTGTCAATCCTGAGTCCACACCATCCATGATTCTCAAAATGTTTGGCTGGACAGATGAAGATCTAGATAATAAAGATTCAAAGAAAGATCTAGAAAATAATAGGGTTTATAAGCTTGTTGACACCTGTTCAGCTGAGTTTGTGTCACAAACTCCATATTTGTATTCTACAAATGGTATAACAAATGATGACACTGCTTCAAAGCAAAAAAAAGTAGTTGTAATTGGCTCTGGGCCTAACAGAATTGGTCAAGGAATTGAGTTTGATTATTGTTGTGTCCATGGAGTTAGCTCATTAAAAGAAAATGGATTCGAGGCAATAATGATTAACTCAAATCCTGAAACCGTATCCACTGATTACGATACAGCAGATAAATTATATTTTGAGCCTTTATCTTGGAATGAGGTTAGAGCAGTGTTAGTGAGAGAAAAGCCTGATTCCGTAATTATACAACTTGGTGGACAGACCCCTCTTAAGCTTGCAAAAGAAATTTCTGCAGCAGGTTTTAAAATTGCCGGATCTTCATTAGAAGTTATTGACTCTACTGAAGATAGATACTTATTCCAAAAATTATGTGTCTCACAAGATATAAAACAACCACTGTCAAAAATTGCTAATAATGAAAATGAACTTATTAATTCCGTCAATGAAATTGGTTTCCCAGTATTACTTAGGCCAAGTTACGTTCTTGGAGGAAGGGCAATGAGAGTAGTTAAAACTAAAGAAGAACTCGAAAACTATCTTGATATTCTTTCAAGTGCAGATGAGGATGGCAACCCTTTCAAATCTGGACCATTACTAGTTGATCAATTCTTAACAGAAGCAATAGAAGTAGATGTTGATTTAATCTCAGATGGAAAAGAAGTTTTTATTGCAGGAATTTTAGAGCATTTAGAACCAGCTGGTGTTCATAGTGGTGACTCTACAGCAGTTATTCCTCCATATAGTATTAGCAAATCAATGATAAAAGAGATTCAAGATAAAAGTACTAAGCTTGCTTTAGGTCTGAACGTAAAGGGCTTACTTAACATTCAATTTGCAATTAAAGATAATGAATTAATTATTTTAGAAGCTAACCCAAGGGCATCAAGAACTATGCCTTTTGTGGCTAAAGTAACTGGAAATCAGATAATTAAAGCAGGAACACTTTTGATGCTTGGATACACAATTGAACAAATAAAAAGTCAAACAAACTACTTGAAAAAGTCAACAAAGAAAATTGCAATAAAGAAAGCTATTTTTCCTTGGTCTAGATTTCCTGCTGAAGACACAATGCTAGGTCCAGAAATGAAAGCAACGGGAGAGGTTTTAGGTATTGGTAAAGATTTTGGAACAGCACTAAATAAAGCATACGCTGCAGCGGGAGTTGAAATTGGATCAAAACAAAAAGGTGTATTTGTAACATTAAGTGATTCTGAAAAGCCAAATTTTGTTGAAGTAATTAAAAAATATGCTGAACTTGATTTCTCTATTTATGCAACAGAAGGAACCGGTAGATTTTTAAGTGAAAATAATATAGATTCAATACTTGTTGGAAGAGCAGATGATGAATCGCCCACTTCATTGACAATTATAGATGATAAATTAATATCAATTGTTATCAATACACCCACTTTTGCAAATGAATATACAGATGGCTGGAAAATTAGAAGACTATCTCATAAAACAGGAGTTGCTGTTGTATCTTCAGTTAGGGAGGCAGAAGCATTTGTAGAGGCTTTCATTTTGCAAGAAAAAGTACTTGATGATATGGAGGCTATACAAAATGTCAGTTAAGCCAATTTTCTTTGCCTTGGATGGTAAAGAGTTGAATGAATTCAAGAAACCTCTTGAAAAATTAAAAGGTGTAATTTACGGCGTGAAAGTTGGATTAGAAATGTTTACTGCTGAAGGGCCATCTTCGGTTGAGAAATTAAAAAATGATGGGTGGAAAGTATTCTTAGATCTAAAACTTCATGATATTCCTCACACAGTACAAGCAGCGACAGTAAGTGCTGGAAATATTGGTGCAGATTATCTCACTATTCACATTGCATCAGAAAAAGAAGCATTATCTGCAGCAACCCAAAGTAAACCAAAGAATTTACAACTTCTAGGAGTCAGTAGTGCTCTCACTAGCAAAGCATTTAGCGATACAACTAGTAAGAAAGTTGAAAATGATTTTATGATTGCAAAACAAATAGGAATTGACGGTGTTATTTGTCCAGCTTCAGAAATTGTTAAAACTAAAAAACTCTATGACTTAATCATCACACCTGGAATAAGGTTAAAAACAGATAGCAATGATGATCAAAAAAATATTACTACCCCTGAAAAAGCAATTGATATGGGTGCAAAATATATTGTTATGGGAAGATCAATTAGAAAAAATATGAATTACATAATAAATCATTTGGACATATGAAAAAATTAACTATCCATAATGTAATAAGCGTTGAAATTATTTTAAGATGAAAAAGTTTATTGCTGCTCCTTTTGGTAATTACATTAAGACAAATAAAACTATATCTGTTTCTGGTAGTTGGACTATTGAAAAGAGGACAGGGAGAATAATTCAAATTGCTAAAACTTTACGATACACAAAACGTGGATGGGTTAATAAAATTGGACTAAGAAATCCAGGTCTTCAAAGTGGTATCAAAAACTATCAAAATGGTGAAGTCTTTTCAATAGCTGGAATAGAAAAGGATGACTGGAGAGTGTTCTCCCAAAAATTACCCGAAAACTTTAATCTTGAGATAAATATGTCCTGTCCCAATATAGATAAGCACTATATAGAAGGTATTGAAGATTTTAACAATGAATCTCGAGAATGGTTTATTGGAAAGATATCTCCAAATACAACATTTGAAGAACTCGAAAAATTCATTAAGGTTTTTGAATTTAAACAGATACACGCATGTAACACTCTCCCAATAGAAAAAGGTGGATTGAGTGGTCGAGAGCTTATTCCATACACGACAAAATTCATAAAGCACGTCAAAAAAAATTATCCTCATATACCAGTAATTGCCGGAGGAGGAATCTACACCACAAAAGATATAGAATATTATAGAGATATTGGAGCAGATCATGTTAGCTTAGGAACTGTTTGCTTTAATCCGCTAAAATTAAGAAAGCTATTATGAATTTATTTATAAAAGAAGATTTTATTTCTCATGCTGGACTTCCACTTACTTGGAAAGTTGAATGTGATGCCTTAAGCGACAATGACTACCAAGCTTTGGCAAAAATTGTTAGTGAAAAAATAACTTTTAGAGATGTTAAAGGTATTCCTAGAGGAGGGATACCTTTTGAGAAAGCACTTAAGAAGTACTGCACAAATAATATCAATGATCCACTCTTAATTGCAGATGATGTCTACACAACTGGGACGTCAATGAGAGAGGTTTATGAAGATGGAGCAATAGGAATAGTAGTTTTTGCTAGAAATGAAATACAAGATGATTGGATAAAAGCAATTTGGCAAATTTCGATTTAAAATGACTATCAACAAATATAGCACCTCATTAGATGGCTTAACTATTGAAGACCCTGTAAAAAGTTTTTTTGATTACTGCATAGAACGGGAAAAAATAAGAAAAAATAGAGAAAGTGGCAAATCATTTCCCTGGAGTGATGATGAAATCTTTCAACAGGGAAGATTTTTGAATGTTTTTAGAGAAGATGACAGAGTAAGTAAGTCGATTATAAAATTTGCTGAGCCATTGAAAGATAACCTTCCTATGTTGATCCAGGCATTATTTTTTGGAAGATGGTGCAATAGACAGGAAACCTTAGACCAACTAAATTTTGAGGAATTAAATGATGTAAATAAATTATTTAAAAAATTAACTAGTTTAGAACAGTGGGAGAACTTCAATGCCTATCCAGTTCAAAATGTGATTTGGAAGGGTAATTCCTATACGCGAATCGAAACTGCTACTACTCTTTTTAGTGAAATAAAAGAAGATCTTACAGCCATTATTTTGAATTCCGAATTAGATGTAATAAAAGCAACTAAAAATATAAACAAGCTATTCAAAATGGAAAACGATTTCCCAATTTTCATGGCTTTAATTGATATTGCATGGTTTAGAAATGATGTAATACCAATAACTTCTCAAGTGCCGACTGGAATTGGTGCTCAGCCATATTTAGATAGGCTTGAAGAATTTCTTGGATTAGATAACCATCAAGATGTTGCTAATGAAATGATCTCTTTACAAGAAAAATATTGGCCTAACGCAAAAAGAAAATTTTACCCAATAGATATTGAATA
>JACLAC010019804.1_pt1 | contig 44423 bp, 31 predicted proteins | sample 8027881 | NCBI WGS metagenome assembly JACLAC01 (sample SAMN15725517, study PRJNA655200) | protist metagenome | isolation source: fluorescence activated cell sorting (FACS) single amplified genomes of... | place: Spain: Blaines Bay Microbial Observatory, Mediterranean Sea | collected 2016-01-19 | reverse complement strand
AATCCCCAAAGAAACGCCCACCCCTTGGCCTGCCCGTCGGCAGCGTCCGGGCTCTGCTGACCCTCTTCGTCATTGCCGTCGTCACCATGAGCGTGGCGAAGGGCCGCGATCTCGACATTCTGTGGATCGAAACGCTCCTGATCTCTCTGGCCCACTACTTCACATCCCGGCGGTTCATCGACCTGCCGCCGGACGTCCTCAAGAAGATTCAGGAAGAAGACCTGATCGAGGACGACCACCAACCGCTGTTCCTACCCCGTCACACGATCCGGTTCCTCATCATTGCCGCATTCGTTTCGCTTGGCGTCTACCTCTACCAGGAGAAACGGTTGCTGGAACCTCGTTCCGTTTCATTGTTGGGCATCGTCGCCGCATATGTCCTGGGCTGCATCGTGCGTGGCCTCGCAGCGTGGGTGGGTCGACGGTCGGAAAATCCACCGTCGCGTCTCTGGGGAGACCTGAAGGCCCTCGTCGTGCTCGGTGCCGTCATCCTCGTCGGCATCCCCGAGTTGCTCGATGCCGAAGCCTCACTACCTCCCGAAGCCCACAAGGTCGCGCTGGGACTGCTGCTGTTTTATTTCGGCTCACGGTGACGAAGTCGGTCATGACCGGCTTTCGAAAGTCGCCTCGACCGAAAGCTGAAGATCCCGGATGGTCCGCTGTGCCATGGAGGACATTGAATGCGCATCGTCTTCTGCCTGCTGCTGCTGCTGCTGACCAGGACCGTTCATGCAGCCGAGCCGATTTTCAGTTTGCTGGACAACACGCCCGCCGTGGCGAAGGTCGAGTATCCGGTGAAGGGATCACGGACACTGATCCACATCCGTGACTGGCACTGGGTTCCGTACGACTACATCGAAGCGGAACTCCCGGACGACACCCCGTCTGAGATAGTGGCAGCTGCTTACGTGACTCACCTGGAAGAGGTCCGCCAGGTTCAGGAGGAACAGTTCACGGTCCTGAAGAAGCTGCTCGACCGTGAAAGCATCGCCCTGTTCCGCGAAGGACTGACACCCGACATCCAGCCCGCGTACCGAACCGTGAGCCAGGGACTCTGGAAGCAGCATTCCCGGATTCCTGAAGTCGGAGACGAGTTGTTCAAACGGCCGAATGTCCTTTCGCTGGGGACTCCCGGGCGGCTTCTGGCCCGAGGCCTCGTCAAACAGGTTCACGCGGTGGACACCGACGAAACCCTGTCACTGACGAATCCGCTCCTGCCGGACGGTACTCTCCGCAAGGTCCCGTCGGAGGCGATCGAGAAACGTGAGGACCACATGGTCCGACGGGTCCTGCAGGCTGGCGGGAACGCGGTCGTCATCCTGGGCGGAGCCCACGACCTGTCAGACAACGTCAGTCGCCTGGGAAACGGCAGGCTCGGTTTGATCACGGTCACAACCAGGGCCTACCGGAAGCACGCCGGGCAGTAACCGCACCGAAGTCGGACAGGACTCACTTCCGCCGGTCACAGCGATTCATCGCGCCGTCGGCAGGTTAACGGTGGGCTGATGCCCCGATCGAGGGGTGGGGGTCTGGTCGGTTTTCGGGCCGGCATGGGGCCCCCTATCGCAGCTGTCCCGCTGCTTTTCGTTATCGGGATGCGTCAGGAACGAATCCTGATTGACTCCGGCAGGCACGGCTTGCCGCCGGCCTCACCGCGATCTGGAAGCCTGTCCGTACGCGGTCTCAGGCCCACGGTCGCACTGACCACGTCCTGAAAGGGCACCCCGATGAACGACCGCGTCAACATCACCGCCGCGGTCACTTTGTCCTCGTCGGGAACGCTGATGTCGTAAGAGGCCATAAAGCCAGAGCAGGCGAGCTACGGGATCGCATATCAACAGTCCGCCAAACTTGCGGACGGTCATGATTTCCTGTCATCCAGATGCCTCAATCCGCACCAGCGACCACGTTTTGCTGCTGAACTGGTCCTTGCGGAGATGCTGCTCAGGGGAGGCATATAGCCTCGGCCTAGTGAACCAGTGTTTCTGATGAACTGTTTGGAAAGGGACAGCAATCGTGATGTGCGTCGTGCCTGACAGAGTTCGCACGGACTCCGGCAGGCTTGTCACCACTTCCGCAACACTCATCATTATGCACTCGTGTTGCAAGTTCTATCTAATTGCAATAACGTCGGTGAGCATGGATGCCGTTTAATTCGGCCGGCCAGTCAGTTCCCGGCGAATCCCGGCAGGGACGCCGGGGTTTGAGTCGCTTGGTTCCTGCAGGTGACTGCTGCCCGATCAGAAAGTCTTCGAGTTGCTCGATGCCAAAAGCAAATCTTCAGTTCCGGCTAGTATCACCTCTCAGTCAAGCGGCCCTCATGCACATTCGAATCGGTCAGCGATGCGGCAAGCCCCGATTTCGAGTCAAAGAATCGGGAGTCGGTCGCCATGTACAGGGAGCGGCTTGCAACAAGAGTGCCGATGCCAGCCGGACTGGATTGAACAGGCTCAATGAAATCGTGTGAGTTTGGTCGAGGGCTGCGAAGGCAGCAATTCAGATATGCCCGCGTCCCTCAAAACCCAAACTGACAGCAGTGCAATGCCACAGAAAACTCTGGCTGGCCTGTTGCTTATAACACTTTCGGCGTTTGCCGGCTGCATGGAAGCCCCATCGTCACCGACTCCGAGCCGTCGATCCCGCTCTTCGGAGTTGGAGATTCGCACTGTGGAGAGTCCTGAGCTTGATTCTCTTGTTGCGAATGCCGATCGCCCCTTGCTCGTCGAATTCAGTGTGCTGTCCGGTTGCTACCGATGCGACAATATGCGATCGCCGATTCGTCGAAAGGCTGTGGAAATACTGAAACACGCCGAATTTGTGAGGATCGATTTCAATTTCAATAAGAGCCTTGCTCAACAGGTCGGCGCGACCGTGTGTCCTAGTTACGTCGTGTACTCCAGAGGGCAGGTTGTCAGTGTTCACACGTGGCCAACGTCGGCAGATCTGGTGGCTGCCGATGTTGCAGCCGCGCGCGATCAAGCCAGGACAGATTGACCGAAGGAGCCAGGGAATGGTCTTGTCAATCAGGCACATGGTCACTCTGTTTGCCGCTCTTTGCGCAGCCAGTCCGCTTCCCGCACTCGCGTGTCCATTCTGCAAAGCTCCTTCATTAACGCTCTCAGATCAGGTCGAATTGGCCGTCTCCGTCAAGTTACTCAAACTCGAAGGCGTTCAGGCGAAAAAAAACCGTCCGAGTGCGCAGCCCCTCGCGGACTTCCGCGTGATCGATGAATTCATCCCCTCAACAAGAGGACGTGGCGGGTATACTACCACCAAATCTCGATCGGGATGGCGTCCGACTCAGCAACGACGGGCAGGCCCGTCAAAAGGTTCAACTTTGCAGTTTCGACTTGCGTCAGGTTGGCGAAAAGGCGGTCTGTTTCTGTTGCTTGATAAGAAACCGGTGCCGCGTGACGGAATCGCCCCGTTGCCAATTTCACAGTCCATATGGAGCTACCTGAAGGCTATGCCTCACTTGACGGCTCCTGCACCGGAGCGTTTGCGGTTTTTCGTCAGGTATCTCGAACACCCTGAAACGATGATTGCCAATGATGCATACGGTGAATTTGCGAATGCTCCTTACGAAGACATTGTCAGTATGCGGGACGCATTGCCTCGCCGTCGTCTGAGACAGTGGATCCTCGACAGCCGTCTTGATCGGAGCGTGATCGATACGCGACTGGGCCTGTATGGCATGCTGCTGGGCCTGTGCGGCGAAATGCCAGATGCCGAATTGCTGAAGCGTGTCATCGTCGACGACTGGAAGCCAGACGACGACCTCCGCCTGGGGATCGACGGGATGATTGGTGGCTATTTGCTGCTGACGGGGGATGCAGGGCTCGACGTAATTGTACGGACGAAACTCGGGAATCCCGATGTGTCGTTTTCAGAAACGTATTCGGCGATGCAGGCACTCCGTTTTATGTGGACCTACGGTAACGGTGTCATCGATCGAGATCGACTTCGGAAAGCCATGCGGCTGCTACTCGACCGTTCCGAACTGACGGATCTCGTTATCGCTGATCTGGCCCGGTGGAAAGACTGGGAGATCCAGCCTCGGCTTATGCAGATGTACGACGAAGAGACGTACCCAGCTGTAAAGCGAGCAATTGTCCGCTTCATCCTGGTGAGCAGTCGGCCGCCAAAATCAAAGCCAGCGAAAGGGCGGACTGCCGCGGCATCGTCAGGCTCTGAATCGGGCAAGGAAGTCGCAACAAATGCTGCGGAGTCTGAGCCTGCACATGTCGCTCAGAGCCGCCAATACCTCGCGATTTTGCGAGCACGGGATCCAAAGATCGTGTCCGATTGCGAGCGTTTTTTCTTTCTGAAATAGACCTGCCTGAAACTGCAGATATCCGCGTAACCGTCTCGAATCTGGTTTGCAGGTCCGTGTGACGAGCACCTCTCAAATGCATTGGGAAAAAGTGCTCGCCAAACTCAGACATCAACACAGTTCTGGTGATTGGATTCCCAGAACTCGAAAAAGCAGAGAGCTATCCCATGCCGACGTATGTGTACGAAACGATTCCGCAGAGTGATTCAGAACAAACCACACAATTTGAGGTCAGGCAGAAGATGGCCGACGCGCCGTTGAGCAAACATCCGGAAACTGGCCAACCAGTTCGCCGAATCTTTTCGGCAGGAGTTTCGGTCAGATCGGCAAAAGGTGGCTCAAGCGGTGGCTGCTGTGTGTCGAAGTGCGGTTGCCGATGATCGGAGTCTTCACGCCCGACGCCAGATTCATGAACCAGCGCTTCTTTATCTGAATCTTCGGCTCAGATGGCTACTTCCTGTAGACGTCCTTCGGGTCGAACACTCGCTCGCCAACGACCTCAGTTTCGCCACTTGCCGGATTGATCCGGCGGAACAGGCAACTTCGATAGCCTTCGTGGCAGGCCGCTCCTCCAATCTGGTTGACTCGTATGAGGATCGTGTCGGCATCACAGTCCAGATAAATCGACCTGACTTCCTGGACATTGCCGCTCTCTTCGCCCTTACGCCAGAGCTTCTGGCGACTGCGACTGAAGTAAACGACACGGCCCGAACTGAGCGTTTCGCGCCACGCTTCCTCATTCATATACGCGAGCATCAGCAGGTCGCCAGATTCATCGTCCTGAGCTATGGCAGGGATCAGTTCTGACTTTGAGAAGTCGGGACTCTCCACGATTGTCTCCTGACCTGGAGTCTTGTGGGTCTTCAGTCGTTCGAAGTCGACAAAAAAATGGACGAACGCCATCCGTTTAGGTGCCAACACGTCTCGAAGAGCTTTGTTATGCCTTGGTGTGCAATTGAATTGCAAATAACATGATCAGCTATATACGATGCAGTCTACGCGGCGACATTGCCGGGAAAAACTGCGACGTTCGCCAACCAGAAACATCTCACGTGCTGCCACTGACTCTCCTGAAGTTAGACGTCTGCCAGTCGCTTCATTGGACACCTGCCGCCTAGAAAACTCATGCCTGACTCTGTCCAAACAGAGATGAAAACAGAAACGGGCACAGCTCGCGCAGAGCGAGATGCACGCGAGGTCATTGTTGGCCTGCCGGAAACGCTGCAGCAGGCGGCCGATCTTCTCAACCAGCAACTCTGGTGCTGGGGGCAAGACATCGAAGCATCCGACAATCTGCTTGTCCGTCATGGATTTCGGCGAATTGAAAAGCCGCCCGGTGCATCTTCGGCCAGCATTTACCGTTTGGAATTGTCCCCAACGTCTCGAGTCATCCTGAGAGGCTTCGGCATTTTCTTTGGCCACGATCTGTCAGGTGGGGTGTTTCTACCTCGCTTTGAATTCGCACCACTGTTCTCGCCTGAGGCGGATTTGTCACGGCCCGCCTGGAACTCCAAAGACCTGCCGCCACTCACGTCACCTAGTGGGAATGAGTTGGCCTGCTGCCAGAGCCTGTTGTTGACCTTGACTGACTGGATCCGCCGCTACGAAATCTGGATCGCAGAGCACGTGGGAATCGATTACCGAAACAGGACGTTGACCCCCTGGAAGGCGAATCACGACTCAGTGGTCCCGGCAGAGGAAATGGCCGTCGCCTGGAGAGTTCTGGGTCTGGCGATTTCCGAGCAGCCCGAGCGATTCATTCGCTGTCTCGAAAGCCAGAGTGCCCCAGATGCCTGACGCGACCTGGAGCATTGTGGATAGTCCTCGGATCAGACTCACCGCTTGTATTGAACTACTCGCAACAGCTGAACAACAGAGTTCGGAATCATGATCGAGGAACTGATCCAGGACCGTCACCGCGGTGAGCATCTGGTTCATCGCATCTCAAGTGCGCAATTGCCAACAAAGTACGGACAGTTCGAGGTGCATGCCTTCGGCGTTCGGCAAGACACACAACAGCCAATCGTGTTCACCATGGGAGATCCGAAGTCGGTCGAAGCTCCTCTCGTCCGAATTCACTCATCCTGTTTCACAGGAGATGTCCTGACATCCCTGCGATGCGACTGCGGCGACCAGTTGCAGCTGGCGCTGCGAATGATCTCGATCGAAGGTGCTGGTGCGGTCGTGTATCTGCCTCAGGAAGGTCGAGGCATCGGGCTCATAGAAAAAATCAAAGCCTACAACCTCCAGGACCAGGGACTCGACACGGTCGAGGCGAATCTCGCATTGGGGCACGACGCCGACTCTCGTGAGTATGGAATTGGAATTCAGATCCTCAAGGTTCTGGGGATGTCCAGAGTGCGTCTCATGACGAATAACCCAAAGAAGGTTGCCGCGTTCTTTGACAACGATGCCGGGTTAGAGGTCGTTGAGCAGGTTCCCATTGTCCCCCCTGCAAACGAACACAACGCCGACTATCTGGCTACCAAGCGTGATCGGATGGGCCATGTGCTGCCCCATTTTAATACGCCGGGCGAAAACGATTGATGGTTTGGTCTTTGGCAGCTTCCTGAACGATGAGACATCTTGTGAATGCAACTACTCTTCTTCCTGACGTCCAGTCCCGGGCGGATTCTCGAAACCTCGCGATCGACAAGGTTGGCGTGACGCAGCTTCCGTTTTCGTTCTGCTTCGCCTCAACTTCCGACAACCAGGCCCTACCTCAAAACACTGTTGGCTCAGTCGATCTGTTCGTCTCTCTTCCGCCGCAGCACAAAGGAACGCACATGTCGCGTTTCGTTCAATTGCTGCGGGACTGGGAGCAGCCATTGAGCTACGTCGCGATGCGGGAAATCTGCCTTCTGGCCCGCGAAAGACTCGATGCCAGGCGGGCATGCGGAACACTGCGGTTTCCTTACTTCGTTAACCGCGAAGCCCCGGTCACCGGAGAGTCAGGCCAGCTGCAGCTTCGGATCACTGTCGATGTATCCGTGGGCGATTGTGAAGAATTGATCGTCACCGTATCCGGACCGGCGACGAGTCTGTGCCCATGCTCAAAGGAAATCTCAACCTACGGAGCTCACAACCAGCGCTGTGAGTTGACTGCGAGCGTGAAGTTTCATGCTGATTGTGAAATCGGCGTTGAAGAACTCTTTGAAATGATGGAGCGGTCGGCGTCAAACGCCGTCTATCCAACTTTGAAGAGAGTCGATGAAAAGCACGTCACTGAAGCAGCGTACGACAACCCGAAATTCGTCGAAGACATCGTTCGCGACATGGCACAAACGCTCAAAGCGGATTCTCGCATTGCCTGGTTCCGCTGTGGCTCTGAGAACTTCGAGTCCATCCATCAACACAATGCATTCGCGCAGATCGAGTGGCCGGAATCTCGAAAGGACGCATGGTGATGCCGACTGAAGAGTTGCCCTCTGTCTTCACTGGAGTCTCTCGATGTTGTTCAAGCTGACTGGAGGAACCGTCTACGATCCCCAGAATGGGATCGATGGCGAGATTCGCGACATCTGGATGCAGGATGGCACAGTGGTCGCCAATCCGGGAAGCGGTATCCGCCCCGATCGCGACATGGATATTCGTGGCTATGTCATCATGCCCGGCGGCATCGACATGCACTGCCACATCGCGGGGCCGAAGGTCAACTCCGGCCGCAAGATGACTCCGGAGATGAAACGGTCTGCTCCGGTCATCAAGCGGACTGCGATCACGCGCTCGGGAACGGTGGGGCCTGTCCCGAGTACTTTCGCGACCGGCTACCTCTACAGCCAGATGGGCTACACAACCGCATTTGACGCAGCGATTCCCGGCTTGCTTGCGCGTCACGCTCACGAAGAATTCGACGATACGCCGCAGCTCGACAAGGGCTTCTATGTTCTCTTTGGAAATAACCACTATGTCATGGATCGGCTTCGTGAGGGCGAACGGGAGCAGCTCGATGCCTATTGCAGCTGGATGCTGCAGTCTGTAAAGGGCTACACAATCAAGATTGTCAATCCCGGCGGCGTCGAGAGCTGGAAACAAATCAGCCGCATGTCGATGCAGCAGCTCGACGAGCCGGTGCCGCATTTCGGAGTCACTCCACGCGCTATCGTGCGGGAACTGGCCGCAGCCAGCGACCGCCTGAAGCTTCCGCACTCAGTTCATATTCACTGCAACAACCTCGGCATTCCTGGCAACTGGGAAACCACGCAACATACGATGGAAAGCCTCGAAGGGCATCGAGGCCATTTCGCGCACGTGCAGTTCCATTCGTATGCCGGCGATCCGAATGATCCCCGCAGCTTTCGCTCGGCTACTACGCAGCTTGTCGATTACGTGCATTCGCACCCCGAGATCACGGTCGACGTGGGACACGTCAACCCCGGTAAAACGCTGTCGATGACGGGGGACGCCCCGTTCAGCTCTCATCTACATCGACTCACAGGCCACAAGTGGCTCACCGCTGACTGCGAACAGGAGAGCAGCTGTGGCGTCATCCCAATCGAGTACCGCCCGGAGAAAAGCTTGATTCACGCAGTCCAGTGGGCGATCGCTCTGGAATGGTACCTGCTCATGGAAGACCCGTGGCGTTGCGCGATGACGAGCGATCATCCAAACGGCGGAGCGTTCTACCGTTATCCCGAGATTATTGCGTTGCTGATGGATCGCGAACTCCGGCGCGACACCATGGCTCGATTGCCGCAGGGTCTGACCGAACGAACCGTCCTGAAGGACATCGACCGTGAGTACACGCTCTTCGAGGTCGCCATCATCACACGGGCCTCCCCGGCGCGAATTCTGGGCCTGAAGCACAAGGGGCACCTGGGAGTGGGGGCGGATGCGGACGTCACGATCTATTCGCCGGATTCCGACATTCGCCGGATGTTCGAACGCCCTCGCTGGGTGATCAAAGGTGGCGTCATTGCGGCAGATGACGGCGACATTAGCAAGGAAGTCTTTGGCGAGACCCTCTTCGTCGAACCGGGCTATGAGGAGCAGGCGCTTCCAGGAATTAAGGACTGGTTCGAACAGCACTACACGATCGGCTTCCGAAATTACGGTGTCGAGGCTGACTACGTTGCCCAACCGCGCGTCGTCAATTGCGAATCGCCACCGGAAAGTCGTCCAGTCCACGACAGCACGGGGCAGGTCGGCGTCTGAGGGCAATTGCAGATTTTGTAATCAGACGGGCAAGAGATACGTGGAGCTGGCTCATGATCGAACTCGATCAAATCACCAGGCAGTTCGGTGACGTGCTTGCGGTCGACCAGCTCTCACTGAAGGTGTCGCCCGGAGAAATCTACGGCTTGCTCGGGCCGAACGGAGCCGGCAAGACGACGACTCTGCGGATGGTTCTGGGCCTGTTAGTACCGACAGCCGGGCAAGTACGAATCGGTGACCATCGTGTGTCGGAAGATTCCCTCACCACCAAGCGACTGCTCGGTCTGGTGTCGGCCAGCTCGGGGCTTTACCAGTGGTTAACGCCGCGAGAGCTGCTGGCCTATTTTGGCACTGGTTACGGACTCACCGCACCAGTTGTTGAGCAGCAGATCGACAAGCTGGCAGAGCTGATGGGACTGTCTGATTTCCTCGACCGGCGATGTGCCGGTCTGAGTACTGGGCAAAAACAACGAGTCAATCTGGCACGATCACTGATTCATGACCCGCCAGTTGTGTTGATGGACGAGCCGACGCGCGGTCTGGATGTTGTTGGCGCCAAAGTGGTCTTCGACTACGTCGACCGCCTGCGTGACGAGAATAAAGCGGTTGTGGTCTGCACACACCAGCTGGAAGAGGCCGAACGTCTGTGTGACCGCTTCGGCCTGTTGCATCGCGGCCGGCTGTGCTACGAGGGGACGCTGCCAGAGCTTCAGGAGCAGTCCGGCCAGAACACTCTGGTTGAGATATTTCTGTCCCTGCTGAATGAGCAAAAGGAGGCCGCATGAGTTCCGATCAGCCGCGCCTCTCACCCATGAAGCAGCAATGCCACTTCTTTCTAAAGGAGCTTCGGGAAACGCTCCGCGACCGACGGACAATTGTGACATTGCTTCTGATGCCAGCGATTGCGTATCCATTGCTGGGGCTCGGTCTTCGATTTCTGTCAGCCGATGCGGCGCGCAAAAAGGAGACTCCGACCTACGAGTTGGTGGTTGAAACGGAGCGAGAAGCGCTCTGGCTAAACGATGCGTTACACGCTGGTGAACTTGCTCAGTCGAATGACGAGCTCTCAGTACACATCACAATCTGGATGCCGGACGACGGTGAGCCGTTTGATTTATCCGAGTCAGTGTCATCCGGCGAAGCGGATGTGGGACTGAAAATCGCCTGGAGCAATGAAGTCTTCTTTGCTCAACAACCGGCGGTGGCGGTCGAAATCGTGCAGTTGGAGGACTCCCCGGACAGTCGCGAAGCTGCGGAGATTGTGAGGCAACGACTGGATCTCGTGAATTCCACAGAGCTTGGGGTCTGGGCGAAGACCCGGAGCGAAGCGTTCGAATTGCCGATTCGCCAGACCCGGACACTGGTCACCGCGGCACCCGCCCCTTCGGCGCTTGTCGGTATGCTGCCCCTCGTGTTGCTACTGATGACTGTCACGGGAGGCGTTTATCCGGCGATCGATCTAACCGCTGGTGAACGCGAGCGCGACACTCTCGAAACCCTGATGGCGCTGCCAGTCCCGCCGCTTCGTCTGCTGATAGCGAAATACGTCGCCGTCCTGACAGTCACAGTACTCACAGGTGCGATGAATCTGCTGGCGATGTCAACAACCGTGCTCGCGATGCAGTTGGAAGACGTCCTTTTCGGTCCGTCGGGTCTGACCTGGCTGCTGGGCGTCAAATTGGCAATGGTTCTCGTGATGTTCGCCTTGTTCTACTCGGCATTGTTATTGGCGGTGACCAGCTCGACTCGCAGCTTTAAGGAAGCACAGGCTTTTCTCATTCCATTAATGCTGCTGACGATCTCACCTGGTCTACTGATCGTGATGCCGGGATGGTCTTTGAGTTACGCGACTGCGGCAGTTCCCATGGTGAACATGTTGCTGCTGGCGCGCGACATCCTAGAAGGGAATTCGATAGGGACAGCGGGACCAGTTCTGGTGGCAGTGGTTTCGACCGGCCTGAGTGTCCTGGCGTGTCTCACGTGGGCAGCCAGAGTCTTCGGTTCTGATGCGGTTTCGGTCGGCGCACAGGGGCATCTGAAAGATCTCTTCAGACCCCCTTCACAAAAGGCGACAGCACCTTCGTTGCGACTTGCTTTGGCGATATTGGCGCTGTTGTTCCCACTCTACTTCACAACGTCCGGTCTGCTCGCCCGTTTCGCAGACGCTTCCATTGTGTCACGTCTGATCACATCGGCCGGACTGACGTGCATGCTGTTTGCCGTACTCCCCTGGGGGATCGCGCGTATTGCACAGGTGCGTCTCGACACTAGCTTTCGCGTGAGAAAAGCGAACGGGACGGCCTGGCTGGGCGGTCTTCTGTTAGGAGTGTCAACGTGGCCATGGGTGTTTGAAGCATTCGTCGTCATCCAGTCGTGGAGTTCCTGGGGCCTGAACGACTCTAAACTGGAGGCCGTCGAGCAATTGCTCGTTCAATGGCGAGCGACTCCCTTGCCATGGATTATGTTCACGATGGGTGTTGTTCCCGGAGTGTGCGAAGAGTTGTTCTTCCGCGGTTTTCTCTTCTCCGGAGTCCGCAAACACTTCGGCGATCTCTGGGCTGTCGGATTCACGGCCATCGCGTTCGGCTTCTTCCATGTCGTCCTAGCCGGCGGTGCCGCACCAGAGCGAATCATTCCTAGCACGCTGATGGGCTTGTTGCTGGGATGGGTCGCACTCCTGGCAGAGAGCATCTGGCCAGCGATTCTTCTGCATGTCATACACAACTCGTTGCTTGTGACGATGGCGCGATATCGCGAAGAGCTGACAGAACTGGGAAGAGGCCTTGGGGATGCCAGTCATCTCCCACCAGGCTGGCTTGTAATGGCTGCAACAGGCGCGATGGCCGGCGCCATGCTGATCCGGTCAGGTAGCGGCCGCAAAATTCGGAGTTCTGGGAATCTACCGTAGTGAGTGAGCAATCGGGAAGCAAATTGACAGTCAAGAGAACAAGGATTCAGGATCGTCAATGTTCGCGTTAAAAGCAGGTCTTCATAGTTTCCCTCAAGGGGTCTTCGGATCCACGAATGAGCTCATTTGCCCAATATCCGCCCGCAACCGCGATACTTTAATTATTGCGTGTTCTGAACAAGGGACAGCTCCGGACAACGTTTCCTTTGCGAAACCAGACCGCTTCGTGATTCTGCAACATATCGGAGCATCCGTGCCATCCAAAGCTGATTGTGAAATGTACGAAGGGCTGTCCTGCGATGACGTCCAGGTCCTTTTCGACCGACACCTCTTTCGCCATATCATCATTTGCGGTCACTTGGGCTGCGGAGTCATTCGTTGCTGGCTGCAGCCGACCATCGATGGAAATATCGACATTGGAGGCTTCAGGCGACGATTTGAGCGGGGGACTCGTCGGCTCGTGGACAACAACTACGCACCGGACACGGACCAAGTGAGAATGTCATTGATGATCTGTGAGCACGTCCTCTGCCAGATTGAAAATCTCATAACACACCCGTTTGTCGGAAAGCGACTTCAGGCGGGAGAGACTTCAATCCATGGTTGGGTCATTGACGATCAGACCGCTCGAGTATTCGGGTACTGCCCCGAGAGATTCGCATTCTTGCCCATATAGCGTTTCGCCAGGATTTGGCGGCGTTCCTGGCACTTCGTCGTCAATGGCAACCACAATTCAACAGTCGATTTCGTTTCGCCGTCAGTGCCTGCTAACAGTTTGTCCTGACGACGAGGTCATCACAGAACTTCAGGAGAATGAGGAGATTTAAATGATCGATGAGCAAATGATTCTGAATGCTCAAACGGCGTGGGGCGAGGGAATCATCAGGATTGGCAAGGTGTTTCTTGATGAAGGCGACTACCGGGCTGCCGCCGAAGAGCACATCAACAGTTTTTACTACTATCAGGATGGCGAAGTGCTGTTTAAGCCAACGCTCACCTCCGAGAGGCAGTTTCGGACGGATTTCGAAGGCGCTCTTTCCTACTTCGTTGGAGGAAACAGTAGTTACCCAGAGGACCATGGGTTCGCAATAAAGCCTTGGTCAGCTGTTCGATGGGAGAGCACCGGCACGAAGATAATTGGCAACATGGGCGTCGCCATGGGCAACTACTTCTTCACGCCAGCCGCTGGGGGAGACGACGTCAAAGTTGAATACTCGTTCGCCTATACGACTGATGCGGATGGGCAGTTGAAGATCATCCTTCACGATTCGCACTTGCCGTACTCTTCAGAATGAGCACTTGCCGCTCGAGGCAGACCGGCCGCCAACCGTTCCCTCGCCCTTTATCGGTGAGGGAACGGGCAGGTAGAGCAACGGCATTGGCTCACCTGTTTCGATACAGTTTCTGTGATCTGCAAGGACTCCTCCCGTCCCTGGGGTGGCTTCGTCGTGGGTGATGAGGATCACTGCGCCACGCCAGAACAATGCTTCGGTGACGAGATCGCACGTGCCTGAGTCGGTCGCCAGCTAGGAAGTGGCCTTATCGACGCTGACCTTCCCTGATGGAAATGGATCCGGGAAAGCAACCACGTCTCAATGCCAGCTCTTCCCCTTTCAGCAGGCTAGCTCCGCGCAGACCCGGCGGACCGAAACCGATACCTGCCCGACCGGTTACACGCCATGTTGCTCGAGCTGCTCAAGGTCCACAAATTCCAGAGCTGAAATGTGAGTGGCCTCAAGATGCACCTGCGGCGCACTTCCGGCTTCAAGTGCCTGTTTCCACCTCTGCACACACAGGCACCAGCGGTCCCCCGGTCGGACACCTGGAAACTCATACTCGGGAATCGGCGTGCTGAGGTCATTGCCGACGGCGCGAGAGAACTCCAGAAACTCGGCGCTGGCTTCGATACAGACCAAGTGCAACCCTATATCTTGCGCGCCGGTGTTGCAGCAGCCATCTCGATAAAACCCTGTGAGAGGATCGAACGAACAGGGCTCCAGCGGAGTCCCCAGAACATTACTTGCTGACTGCTTCATATTTCGTCTTGAAGTGGAGGAGGGTGGAACACTGTATGCAAGGCATCAATGAAAAGCCTGCTGGGGTTTCGATCCGCAGCCGAGCTGCTTTGTTCAATCTATTGAGCCGACCGTCAAGCACAGACCGAATTTCGCTAAGTGAGCGGGCTGCGAGCACATTTTAATATTCTCTTCTGGCGTAGGTCTCAGGCCAAGGGTCAGGAAAGACTCCGCCAGACCTCCAGTATTCAATCTCGTCTTCATTCAGAAAACAACACTTGAGAGACTCAGCAAACCGATCAACCTGAGCTTCATCGCCAATGACGATCAGGTGGCAGCGACGATCACCAAAACGTCCTGTCTCCTTTGCCAGTCTCTTTCTGAGACCCTCGAGCTCCGACTCACAAACGGCGTCTGTGATGTGCTCGCGCGAGCGGCTTCAGAGTGGACGGAGACCTGCTCACGTTCATGGGGTGACGGTCAAGTAAGGACAGTTACAGGGAACTGTTTCTGTAAGTTCTGATTTCAGACGGCTCAGATTGTATTGAGCAGCCACGAGTCAGTGAAGGCAAGCCCTGTTACAGTGGCTCCTGCGGAGCAGCCAAAGCCTCACAACTGCCAGTGCGGGAGTACAGTTGCAGTGAACACAGATGACGGCAGATGGTTGTGAAAGCGGCACAGCCGGCATCGAAATTCCGATCCTTCCTCAGAGGTGCCATTTTCCTGTGGACCGTGGATGCGAATTGAGGGGGCACGTGATAGTGTGGAAGGGTCAACCGTGTCGCGTGTGGCACCGCCTCTCACTTGGATCCTGTTTATGTATCGCCTGACCACCGCCCTGGCTGTCCTGGCTGTCTTTTCCGGTGTCCCCGAAGTGCAGGCGCAACTGTTCGGGAAACGCACTCTGGGGGGATCAATTAGCCGTCGTCCCGGTGCTTCCCGCCCCACGATGGATCAGGCTGGAACCGTGACCTCGGATCGGCGTTTTGTGCGGGGCCAGCGGGACAGGACAGACTTTGTCGGAACCGATCGGGGAGACAGCACAACGTTTGTAGGTGCTGCCCAGGGACAGACACAGGGGACTGTCACATCCACATCTTCAACAACCGGCCTGCGGGAACAGCCCCGCCGGATGGTTAATCGCCCGCGCGGACCACAGCCGACTACAGGAATGTATCTGCCCCGTTTATCGCTGAGTCTGCCAACAGTGGCACCAGTTACTGCAGCGACAACAGCTCAGAAACTGGGTCAGCAGTACCGGGAACTTCGTTCACGCGGCAGGGATTCCCGCTCCGGCAATCCGCAGCAGCCTCAGCCAGTGAAGCCTTCACGACACGCGGTCACTCGACTGCGGGCGACGATCGAGGTGTCGCTGGAAGGCCGCGTTGCCACGTTGCGCGGTGTGGCTGCTTCCGAACATGACCGGTGGCTGGCCGGACTTCTGGCGACATTTGAGCCCGGAATTGACTCCGTGAATAATCAGATCCAGGTCTCGACCGATTCCGGCCCGCGCTCTCATTGAGGCTCCGGGGACCGTTAGCAGTGTCCCGGGAATCTGTAGCTGACTGTGACTGGAAAGACTGACTGCCGAACCGGGGCGCTGTGTGTTCCAGTTCAACGTCTGGCTGTGACGGCCCCACAGCCTGACCATCGCGCGCCCTTGCATCAATCCGTGAACGACGGGGTTCCGGGTCAGTACGCCGAAGTTCGAGGGAATCCACATCAATGACTTCGCCCGGCCCGAAGTGCCGACTGGCAAAGCCCGGCGTGACCGGGATTGTCGCTGTGAGGGTACTGGAGCGTTGAACAGATCGACGGTCACCACTGACGGACAGTCTCGAACCAGCATCATCCAGCGAGCGCAGGTCCAGCCCGGGCAGATTCTTATCCTGCTGCCGGACTCTTTCTCTGGTGATTATTCCACTGTGAACGTTAGTCAGTCGTGCCTGAACATCCGGTGTCCCGGAAACGGGTGCGGCGGGGATGTCCCCGCTGGATACCACAGAAGAATACCCTGTCTGTTGAATCACACCTGGATCGTGCGAAGAATCGAGGTTTCCGACCGTGCCGGGAGTCCTGTGATGCGTCGTCTGACTGGCAGTGAGCGGTGAAGCGGCATCGATCTGTGTCTGGCTGAGCAACTCTGGAACAGGACCTGGCAGCACAATGTGCTGGGGAGCTGAAATGACTTCCGTGCCATCTTTGCCTATGAACTTTCCGACGATCGTCACACGCCGGTGCTGACTGCCGGCGGAATCCCAAGGCAACCAGACACTGTAGGAGCTCCCAATGGAAGAGACACTCAGATGTCTTTGCAGATCTTCACTGGAGACCACATATTTTCGATCTGGTTTCTGACTCAGGTTTCCCTGAGTGTCATCCCAGCCGTACAGGATGAGTTTCCCGTCCACTTCAATCGGTTCATCCGACTGTCGCCCGTAGAAAACAATACGCCCGCCAAGTCCCCGGACGCCCTGCTGCCCGGGACGATTTAATGTCGTGTCGGACCAGACAGGAATCATCCGGGCCGGTGGCTCTGCCGGAGCGTCTTCAAATGTCAGACGGGGAGTCGCCAGATCGACTCCGGAACACCCCGGCAGCAGCAGGAGCAGGACTCCGGCCAGTATCGGGTATGGACGCTTCAGACTGTCGAATGGTCGTGCAGTCATGCGGTGTTTCGGATCATTGTCAGCGGTCACTGCGACGCAACCAGCGGGGAATCAGTGAAAAACGACGGCGTGGTTCCCTTCTCTTCAGTCCAGCCTGGCGGACGTCAGACGGAAATCGAATCAGGGCAGAACCTTCGGATGTTTCCGCTTCTACCGGACGACTCCGGTCAGCCGGTCCCGGTCGTGGAAGGTGAACTTCGGCAGGGTCTGCTGCTGACGAATCCGCTGCCGCAGGACTCTGAGGCTGTGGCTGCGGTGGTCGAATCCACTCGAGGCCGGGTGTCCGATCCGGATAAATCACGGGCACATCCGCATCATCGATGGAACCTGCCAGTTTGTAAGCAGCATTCGGTTCAAGCCAGTCAAAAACGTCCTGCGAAATCCAGGACATCCTTGCCATTTCCATCTGCTTATGATGCTCAGACTGACTTTTGTCCCGAATCACCTGCGGCGTCAGGATGATCAGAAGTTCCTTCCGCATGCTGGAGGAGCCGTCGAACTTGAACAGTTCTCCCAGCAGTGGCACCTCGGACAGCCAGGGAACACGGCGGCTGATCGATGTGTCTTCACTGGTGATCAGGCCTCCAATGATAATCGTCTCGCCACTGGCAGCACTCACTGTCGTCTGAGCCGTGGTGATATTGACCCGTGGTGACCGGATGATGCCTCCGTCGGATGACACGGAAATCGGGATCCCGTCAGATTCGGGACCCAGATTGGATTTCTCGGCATCCAGTTCCATCACCACCATTCCATCCGGACTGATCCGGGGCGTGACTCCGAGAATCAGGCCCACATTCTCCAGCTCGATACTGTTGACCTGCCCGACCTGATTGATGTTGGTGCCGACAATCCTGGGAACCCGCTGACCAACCTGTATAAATGCCGGCTGGTTGTCGAGAGTCATGATCTGTGGCCGGCTGAGAATTTCAATGTTGCGTGATTCATTCAGCGCCCTCAGCAGGACACTCACATTCTCACTGCCCGCCGACAGGACCAGACCACCATACTGTAGATCGGAACTGACCCGCCCCAGACTGAAGTGCGACAGCGCCTGTCCGGCAACGGTTCCACCGGTAGACACCGACTGCGTGCTACCGCTGTTACCGGTCGGATTGTTATTGAAATCAAAACCCGGAGTCAGTGAAGCCGCCTGAATCGTATCAGACGTTGTTGTCACAACACCGCTCGCTGTCGACGCGGCAGTTGTCACCGAAGTCGTGACCAGATCACCAAGCAGACTGCGATCGAACAACAGGGAATCCTGAATCCCCAACTCGACTCCGAATTCCCGGAAGTTGTCCAGCTCCACTTCGGCAAGGATGACCTGAATCATGACTTTGGGCGGCTGCTCGTCAAGATTTTCGACCAGTTCCAGAACCTCATCAAAGTACCGGGGAGTTGCGCTGATGATCAGCGAATTGGTCACAGGTTCGGCAACGACCACAACCTCCGACTCGATCTGGGCAAAGGGATTCAAACGGCCGGGAGCTGCCTGGGCGACGATGCGTTCGCTGCGTAGAAATTCGTTGACAGCCTGATTCACATCCAGCGCCGGGGAATTCTTCAAGCGATACACCCTTGTCTGCCGCTCGGACGCACTGGCTTCATCAAGCCGCAGCAGCAGAGCTTCCATAATCTGCAGATCACCGGCCGAACCTGTGGCAATGATGCTGTTGGTGCGTACGTCGACTGAAAAACGGACGGGAACGAGCGTCGGTTCATCACGGGCAGTTGCCAGTTGCGGCACAGTGGAAGCCGCGGCCTGCGGGAACAGGGACCTCAGCACAAGAACCAGATCGCCGGCATCACCGTTGACCACCTGAAAGACTTTAATCTGCGCCGACGCTGTGGGATTCTGATCCAGTTCCGTGATCAGTGCCTCGATCAACGGCAGACTGTCTTCCGGACCAAACACAAACAGGGTGTTGGTCCGGCTGTCCGGTGTGATCTGCACATCGTTCAATAATCCGGAACGGACCAGTTTTTCGCCGCTCGGATCGACCATCAGCATTTCCAACGCCGCTGCGCGTTGTCCGGCAGTTCCCCCGCGCGCCGTCGCAATGGCCGCTTCCAGAGTCGCGGCGATATCGGCTGACAGCGAGTTTTTCAAACGGATCACACGTACGCGTTTGACTGAATCAGTCCGTCCCGTATCCAGACGTTCCAATAGCCGCGATACTTCCAGCAGATCACGAGGTGCAGCATAAACGATCAGGGAATTCGTCCGCGGATCTGCAGTGACACTGACATTGGGGCCCAGCCCGCCACGACCGTTGAGAAATGTCTGAACCGTCCCCTGCACCTCCGCAGCAGCTGCGTTTTTCAGTGTAAAAACACGCATCTGAGTCCGAGGATCAACCGGCTGGTCAAGTTTCGCGATCAGCTGCTTCGCCGCCTTGACCGCCTCACCCCAGCCAATCAGCAGAAGGCCGTTTGGTTTCACCAGTGGAGTGATCGAAATCCGCCCCTGCAATGGTCCGGCCAGTTCGTCCAGCACCTGACTCATCAACGCAGTGAGCGTTTCGCCTTGGACATGTCGCAGCGGGTAAACTTCGATTTCCGGACTGGCCTCTTCATGAATTCTCTCGAGTTCCTGGATAATTCGTGTGAGTTCTTCAACATCGCCATCCAGCCCGCGCAGAATCAGGACATCAAGGTCAGGCAGAGAATCGATCTGGACGTTCGATAATGGCTGTCGTAAGGCCGCAGGAGGATCAGCACCAGGCTGGGCATTCTCATCCGCCGGCTCTGCATCCCGGGCACCAGATTCGTTCGCCGGCTGCTGATATTCCACCGGCTGGATCGCGGATGTCCCGGGCAGTCCAGTGGCCGGGCTTTGCGTTTCGGGATCCCGTGTCGGACTGCCGGCCCGGTTCCAGACACGAATCGCCCGGCTCAGCGTTGCCGGGTCCACGTTCCGCAGAGGGACAAATCTCACGGCGCGTCCGGCCGGCTGAGGTGCGGCATCCAGCCACTGAAGCAGCAGACTCAGCTGGCGCACTGTGGCAACCGGTCCCCGCAGGCGGACCGCGGATCGTGAGACATCAAGAATCAATGAGGTTCGGCGACCTGTCCGCTCGACAAACTCGAACGATCCCTCTGCACGGAGTTCCAGCCGCCTGTTGAGCAATTGTGTCAGAGCATTCCTGATCGCATCCAGTTTTCGGACGCGGACCGGAACGACTGCAGAGACCGTCTGGTTCTGCTCGCCAGACACTGCCGGTTCACCGGTTTTCCCGGCAACATTCTGAGAAACCGACAGTGCCGGTACTCCGGACTGTGTGGCACCTGACACAACGTATGCGGCAACGAATTGACTGACCTGATCCTGAGTCGCCGGGTCCGCGACAACAATAATCCGCCCCAGTGACTGATCCACAGTCACACGTCCGCGATCCCCCAGCCGCTCATCAATGATGGTGGCACAGGCACCGATCCGCGTGGCCGGGCATGCATAACTGCGGACAACTGCACCGGACAGCGCCGGGGGCCTCAATTCAGGTGATTGTCGGGGTCGGTCGAGTTCCTTGAGGAGTTGCCGTGTGATCTGCTGTGCCTCGCTGGAACCGCGCACCAGCAGTTGACGTTTCCCGGTATCAGCAACAACCTGCGTTTCCGCCGCAAGCGGCCCCAGCAGATCACCGAGCATCCGTTGCGCATGTTCAGACGCTGCGTGTCGCAGCTGATAAACCTCGAACGACACCGTCTCCGCAGCCAGCCAGTCTCGACAGAACAGACTGATCAGCGCACTGCAACACACAACGAACAGACACAACCGCACAAGCGGATGTGCTAATCGAATTGATTTCAACATGGTTGAATGAGACGACAACGATAGGAATGCTGAGGAGAACCCGTCAGCGATGCAGAGAAATGCAGACAGTGGAGTCACACACCGAATGGCGCAGGACACGCCTCTATGACCCCGTGAGGGAGCGGGAGACTAAATTGAAACTAAAGACTGGTCAATGGGGATCTCACCGGTATCTGTTGATTGGAAATTCTGACACGACAGACCCCCTGCCCGCCTCGACCGGGGTCGCTATTGAACGCCCGTCACATCGGCGAAACTCTGGCCAATCCTGAGTTTCCAGCTGCCGGAATCCGTTTTGATGACGACCTGCTGATCGGTGATCTGCGAAATCTGACCGTGGAAATCGCCGACATCAACCGACTCGTTCAACTGCAATTTTGACACCCGGTCTTCAGACCGTTGAGTGATCCAGACTTTAGGGCGGCCATTGCTGTACGTGATCGCACTGACAATTGTGTCTTCCTGAGGGTCCACATAACCACTGGCCGACCCAAAGATATTGCGGCGTGAGATTGCGGCATATTCGCTCAGACTGGTCGAGGCCAGAATCTCTGACTTTCTGCGGGTCAATTGCCGACGTTCCACGCCAGGTAACAGAACGGTTTCAATTCCCATAGCGACTTCGAACTGTCCATCCGAACCGGCAGGACTCAGATTCAGAGATGAAATCCGATGCAGATGTCCGGCCTGAGTGAACGTGAACAGGAATCGGGAAATCTGATCCAGGGACGCACGGGCCCTCAGGTTGAATGGCAATGTCCGATACAGACCATACCTGCTGGCCGGACTCCCTGAATCCACAGTTGGATTCTGCAGTCTGCTCTGTGCGACCAGATCCACAAGCCAAGTTCGATACAGAGTCCGTGAGGTTTCCGTATCGGATGGCAGTGAGAGGGTCTTCCACTGGTCAATCCGTTTCCCCGCGGTGCGTGCGGCTGCCAGTGCTTTCTCATATTTCTGGATTTCTGTCTGCACCTGCTCATTCGACCCCTGCAGTTCCCGCAACGGCCCTTCGATCATGGAACTCAGTACCCAGTCACCTACACGGATGACCCCGAAGAACGCAAGCAGTGCCAGCAGTATCTGCTGTCGTGCGGGCTTCCTGGTCATTTTGTCACCCCCTTTGGCATATCGGTCACTGCTGATCGCACGGTGTTCAGAACACCCTGGTCCGCGTCACCCAGATGACTGGTGTACTGCCCGGCCATTCGGGGCCTGAAAGTCATGGTCGTCTGAAACGTCCAGGCGCGTTCACTGGGATTCTGACCGCTAGGCTGCTCCCGGATTCCGGGTGTGCGGAGTTGATGCCAGCGATCCCGCAGACGGACTTCCATCAGTTCCACTGCACTGGCATTCCGTGCAATGCCGTCAAATGTCGCAACATAGGATTTTCCAGACTGAGACATCGCCAGCTGCTGAATGCGCACCTGTTTCACTGGTGGCATCCGCAACGTGAGGTCCCGCAGTTCATCCAGCCAGCTGACGCGTGAGCGTTCCCAGGCAGTCAGTGCCATGTCAAGCCTCCGCTTTCTGGCAGCTTTGACATTGAGTTCTTTCAACTCGGATAACCTCGACTGTAACCGGTCACTCTCCTGTTCCATGGCGTGAAACTGAGACCAGACATAAAACCATGCCCCGCCGGCAAGCAGCGTGACAACGGCAGACGCGGCCAGAATCCGATGACTGCGGCCGGTCCGGCGAGGTTTCTTTTTCGGATTGACAAAGTCGACAACAGGTGACACTCCGTTTGACTCAGCAATCGTCATTCCGATCAGTGGTGCCAGTGTGCTGTGATGTCCGGCGGTCTCGGAGCCGTCTTCACCGGCTACCAGAAACGGATCGACACTTTCCGCGACAATGTCGAACTGGACGGCAAGTTCTGACTGCAGCTGGGTCGTCTCTGCCTGTTCTCCAAAGAGTATCAGGCGGTCCACACTGGACAGATCAAACTGATCATCGCACAGGGACAGCAGTGTCCGGCAGACTTCCCTGTGAATCTGTTCGGCCTGGCTGCGGGCATCAGCCGAGTCGAGCAGGCGCAGGGTACGCGCCACAATCGGTGAATTTCCCTGAGCGACCAGCAGGTCGACATGTCCTGACCCGGTACTGATCAGCAACACCAGAGATTCAGGATCTAACTCAACCAGTGCTGTGAGAGAATACGGCGCGACCAGAATTCTGTCCGCCTTCACTCCGGCCGCAGAACAGACACTGTTTGTCCGGGTCTGATCGTCACTGTTCAGGCCCACAGCAGTAACGGGCCGCATTCCATCCTGCCCCACTGGAAAGGCAATGAAATCAACAGGCGCATTTGCGGCCAGCCCTGGCATTTCGCGAGGAATCAGATTTTCCACCAGTGCCGGCAGATCAGAATCGTCCGTCTCTGGCACGGACATTCGAGCCACATCCACAGCACCACGGGAAACCCCGATCAGCAGTCGGGCTTTTTCCGCTTTGTGCTCAGAGATAATTTTTCGAAGGGTGGCGCCGAGACGATCATTGAGCGGCTCGACTCCGGAGTCCACGGGGACAATTCCGCTGGCTCTGATCGTGAGCCCGCCCCTGCGGCTGGAATCAGAGAGAACAAAGCGTACGGCCCGTTGATCCCACTGGACTGCAAGTCGTCGAGTCATAATATTTTTCCAGGCAATGTTGTCAGTAAAGGCTCCGGAGATACTGTCCAGACTCTTTCTCAGTTGACAGAACCGGCCGATGTCCCGCCAGACTGATGGCAGATCACTCCTGTTGAAAACCCGCTGCAGACATCTCTGACTGTTCTGTGGCTGGCGGACCATACACAGACACGGGGAACCCCATTCCCGATCCGGTCAGGTCTCTCCAGAAAAACCGCCGGGGCCCCTTCTCTGTCGGCCCCGTCACAAGTTCCACACGTTTTGATGGTCCGCCGCGAGGACGAAATGCGATGATCTGACAGCGAAAAGCGTCTCCTCCCGTCGTCAGCCACGGTTGAACTGCGCGATAGGTCTCGACCGTCAGAATGTCTTCTTCAATCAGCCAGACCGTTGTCAGCCGCGATTCCGGATCCAGAGTTTCGCGTCGTGAAATTAGACGGCCCACTGCCGAATCGGACAGCCCGGGTACAGACTGCAGGACACGCTGACCGGCAAGGTTGATATTCAACCGCCCCCGAATCAGAGGTTCATCAGTCACGGACGTCCTGGTCAGAAACACTTTCAGAAGGCGGCGTCCCTCCTGTGTGGCAAGGTCCATGGGACTGGCAGCCGGAATAAATTCCGATCGAGTATTCACAGCGCCGGTCGATCCGCAAAGATCGCTGATGGCGTTAATCGAAAAAGACGCTGGTTCCGACAGGTCGACAGAAGCCAGAGAGACAGGGACATCATCTGCAGAACTCTCAACCGGACCGTACTGCCTCATCAGGACAACAAAATCAGCCATTTCTCGGGACACAATCTCCGCGAGAGCCTGATGCAGAGACTTCAGATCAGCGGAGTTCAGGTCAATCCTGGGAAAACCTTCCGAGTCAAGATTCCGTTCGACGCTGTAAATCGTCACGAGGTCCGCCCAGCCGGACGGTGGTTCATCCGAATTTCCGCTGAAACGTGTCTCAGCAGTCTGTTCGAGACCGTCAGGTTTACCCCGTTCCGCAGACTCGACATCGTCCACGTGAAAATTTCGGTTGGCATCCAGTCCAAACAGACCGGACCGGGTGATACCGCGAACGAACAGCAGTTCAGCGATCGTTTCGGGGAGTCCATTCCTGGGGCGATATGGCAGGGACTGCCGCTGGTAATCGACAGCCTCGGCACCGAATTCCCGCCGCACATCATCCACATCGATCCAGTCCAGCAGAGAATCTGCAGCATCCGGTGTCAGTCCCGCCAGCCGCATCAGTGACTCCCGTCCCGAACCTGGCTGTGCCGCGTCGAATTCCAGCAGCAGTTCCAGATTCAAGCGTCCCGACTCACTGGCCGGGCCAAACTGGATTCTGGTGAGAGGAACACCGTCGGGAGATATCCGGCTTTCGGTCAAACCTGCGGCGTGACTCTGTGATCCACCATCTGTCACCGGTGACAGAACTGTGAACCGCCAGGAATTCTCCAGCGTCTGTGACGGCCCTTCCGGCGGAGTCTGAACAGGCACGTCCCCGATCTGCGGACTTCCGCCGTACCGGGCTGCATCGTCACCATCGGCTGTGTTCAGCCGAACACTTCGAAACATCGCCGCCGGATCTGCGGACAACAACGGGTCACCAGGCAGTCGCGGATGATCCACATACCACTCCAGCAATGCTTCCGCTGAAGCCAGAACCTGATCGCTCTGAATCCGCCCTGCATCCAGTTTGACCGCTTCGTATTCCGTAGACATGGACGCCACAAATCCAAAGCCCGCGAAGGCCACCATCACAACGACCACAAGGACCACGACCAGTACAACGCCGCTGCGATCATTTCGATCTGTCGGTCGCGTCCACGGCCCGGGCGCGGCAATTGAAGTACCATCCAGCGGACGCCTCATGGAGCCATCCTTCCTTCCGATGATTCCCGGAACATCAGTGGGCTGCCCTCACCGGACCAGTTCAGACCCGCTGTTTCCGGCGTAAGTAACACAATCCTTCGAAAGTTCCGGGGCTGAACAGCAGGAAACGGTGCTGCCGGAAGCTGTTCCACGTATCCGTCGCCTTCCACTCCAGAGCTGTCTGCCGGATTCTGGATCATCGTAGCCGAAACAGAGTCGCTGTTTTCAATGGTTCCGGTGTTCAGCGTACTGGCAGGAACCCGTAGATCACCGGCTGAAAGCAGAGAAAACTCGATCTGAACAGCTGCTGGAAAAGTTCCCCGCGAACGGCTGTCCCAGGCCGCGACCCAGCCTGTTCCGTCAAAATATCTGAACTGACAGTGAACAGCTTCAGGGATGTGTTCGTGCTGCGCATTCCCGCCAGCAGACAGCGCGCCCTGTTCCAGGCCGCCCTCAGCGATGTCTGCCTCTGACCATGGCTGCCCGGGCAATGATGGATCAGCATCAGCCACCGGTGCGGAAACCAGAAACTGCAGCAGATCGTAGTCAAGTTGTGGACTGCCAAACGACTCCTGGAAACGATCATCCCGAGATTCTTCCGCCCGCAACCACTGCCGCAAGCCAACCTCAATGCGATGGAGCCCCCCCGGCAGGCGACTGCTGTCTGACTGCCCGACGTGGGGAGCTTCAAACTGATACACAACAGTGACAACCTCCGGCATTCCTGGCTGCTCACTGACGGACGAGTCCGAATCCACGGCGAATTCGCCCGGTGTGACTGATTCATCCGCCACTTCCATGAGGGAAACGCCCCCGGATAACTGTCTGCGGGTCAGCCGGATGGAGTCAGGCCGTCCGATCAGTTCCAGCGTACCGGTGATCGCGGATTCGGTGACTGGCAGGTGATCCGGTAACGCCTCTGCAAAGTCAGCAGGCGAATCGGAGCGATCATCAGTCGGTCCACCAGCAAAATGAACGGGCTGCCTGACAGGAACTCTTTCACTGCCAGGGACCGCAACGTTCCGCAGATCATCCGACATGATATTCAGCAGGGATCGAGCCAGTTGCCGGGTGGAAGCCTGCTCACGGCCAGCTGTAAGAAACCCTGAGTAAAGCGACAGCAGACTCCATGACGCCGACATCAGTGTGACGACGAGAACCGAAGCGATGATCATTTCGATCAGCGTATAGCCGCAACGCTTCCCTGCCAGCGTGCGGTGTTCCATCCGGCGAGCGGTGTGAATCTTCATCGCACACTCTCCGCTGCGAACACTGCCATGCCGGCCTGCTGCTCCTGTCCCGCCCCGGGAGAATGAATCCAGCGTTCAAGACGAATCCGGGCCGGTCGAACAGCGGACTGCGGCCGTTGCACAACTTCGACAGTCAGCACAGCCAGACCAGGCAGTCGCTGGTGCGGAACAACTCGAATCGTATGCAGCCAGAGGGGCTCACCAGTCTGTGACAGTTCAGCCGCGCCAGCGCCGATCGGGTCTTCCTGAACGGGGTCGAGACTCCCGAACCGTTCGGTGTTCAGAGTGCCGACTGACTCTACCGAATCAGTGATCCACGGACTGACTGGCCAGAGAGGCTCCTGTTCAACCGTGTCTGTGCTTCTGAGGCCCAGCAGAACTTCACTGAGAATCCGTTCGCAGATCTGATGCGCTTCGGCATTTGCCTCGGCACGCTGTGACTGCGTTCTTCCCATCCACGCCAAGCGGCTCAGCACAACGGCACTGCCCATCAGAATGGAGGTTGCGAGGATCACCTCGAGCAGAGAAAAGCCCGCTCGTCCCGGCACTGAGTGCAAAGCCTCTTTTCGCTGGGGATCACGTGCGGTTTTCATCGCGGCTCCTCACGCTGCCGCCTCTGAGCGGCAGGACGCTTCTCCTGCTGCAGTGGCTTTTCCACTGCAGCGACCGCCTGTCTCTGCGCCGCTCCATAAGCCGCCATGCCTGTCAGCCCCCGCAGAGTCACTTCAATATCAAAATCGCGACTGCCCTGAATTCGAATTGTCGCGCTGACACTGCGTCCATCCGGACGGAATAAATGGCGACGCGACCACCGCGTCAAGGCGACATCCGCAGTCCCGGCAGTCTGGAACTCCATGTCGCTCCCGTCTGGCACCACAACCGACTGTGAGCTTTCAGCAAACACGACGCCAGCCGGTAACTGCCCCCTGCGGAGAACCCGCACGGGATTGCGTTCGAAAGGCGTTTCAATCAGACGATCGAATTCAGCCGGTCCCGACACGTCGGCAGTCCCGATGAATTCTTCTCCGATACCGCCGGACAGATAGGGATTGAACGGGTCGGTTTCAATCCGAAAGGCACGACCTCCGATTTCATACCGGAAGGCATGCCGCTCACCCGCCCGGATGGCAAGGGATCGCGTCTTTGCCAGAGCCGCCTGAACTTCCCTCGCCCCCGATCGCAGCCGCCCCTTATCGAGTGAGCGGCGTACGGCGGGCAGTGACAGGCCGGTCATCGCAACCAGAATTCCCAACGCAATCAGTAATTCGATCAGCGTGTAGCCAGACCGGTCAGCACAGACCTTATCGCGATGATGACGGGAAGGTGCCGGCATAAATCATAACCAGATCGAGTACAGCGCCAGACAGGCAGTCCGGATTCCACAGGTGGTTTTCACACTGTGGAATCCGTCAGAGACAGCATCCTGTCAATTGACAGACACCAGCCCATTGTCACTTTCGCTGTCAGCGGGCGTGCCCGTACGGGTCCCGGTCCAGCTGACAATGTCGTCCTCGGTGTTTTCTTTACCGTCAGGCCCGAAAGACCAGATATCCGGAACGTCAGTGTCCCCTTTGACTGGTGGATAAGCGTATCCGTAGGCATGTCCCCACGGGTCCTTGGGCAGCTTTGACTGCTTGAGATAGGGGCCATCCCAGTTGGTATTTGCGGCAGAACCTTCAGCCGAATCCCCCAGCGTGTCATCGATTGCCAAGTTGTCAGCGGGTTGGTCGTTCAGTCCCTCTTCACCGCCGCCGCCGATTGAACTCCCGGACCTGGTAATCAACGCTTCCAGACCTTCCTGTCCGGAGGGGAAGGTGTTCATATCAATGGCGTAGCGTTCCAGCGCGGCCTGAAACATGCCAATCTGAGTTTTCACAGCGTTTATGTCCGCCTTCTTTTTGCTGCCCAGCAGTCGTGGTCCGACCAGTGAGACCAGAAGGACCAGGATCGCCATGACAATCAGAAGCTCTGTCAGCGTAAATCCCGATCGAAGTCCCTGTACTCGATGCCGAGTTCGGAGTGGCAGTGTTTTCATTTCAATCCTTTCTTTTGCTGTCACAGTTGCTGGACTCATTCCATACAGAGTCTGCGAAATCCAGATCAGACCGGGAATTCACAGAGCCTCTGGCCTGCTTCCCGGATCACTTCCTGCTTTAACCCATTTGTGTACTCATCTCGAAAACTGGCAGCAGCAGGGCCACAATCACAAACAGAATTGCACTGCCCATTACCATCAGCAGCGCGGGTTCAATCAGCCTGACCATCGTGTCAAGCTGTCGGGCAATCTTCCGATCGAGATTGTCCGCCACATTTCCCAGAACCTGTTCCAGGTTATTCGATTCTTCAGCGATTGCGATCATCGCCATCACATTGCGGGGAATCAGTCCACAATCGGAAAGCGGCCCGGAAAGGGTGTCTCCGGCTGAAATATTCTCTGCCGATTTTCGAATCGCGGCACCAAGTACCACGTTGCCCGACGATTCGCTGCTGATATCCAGCGCTCTCAGAAGCGGGACTCCATTCCGCAGCAGTGTTCCCAGGATTCGTGAGAACCGGGAAACAGCGCCATTCAGAAAGATCGGTCCAAAAACCGGAACCTGCATTCTGACACGATCCAGTGTGGTTCGGCCTGCCCCTGAGACTGCCCACCTGCGAGCTCCTGCAACGGCGCCACACATCGCGATCAGCAGGAGAATGCCGAAACGGCTCAGGAAATCACTCAGCCACAGCAGAACAATCGTCGCGCCCGGCAGAGTGCCCTGCTGTTCGAGCTGCGCAAACAGTTCTGCAAACTTGGGCACGAAAAAAACGATCAGCACGATCGTCACAACGCCGCCGGCAACCGCCAGAAACGATGGGTACGCCATCGCCCCCCGAATTCGACTGCGAAGTTCTTCCTGTCGCTCCAGAAATTCAGCTGTCTGTTTGAGCGACTCTTCAAGGAATGCTCCCTCGGTTCCAGCACGGACAATGCTGAGAACAAGATCGCTGAAAACATCCGGATGTGCCGCCATGGCCTCATCCAGTGGTTTTCCGTCTGCAATCCGACCGCGGATATCGGCCAGGACTTCCTGCAGCTTCGGATGCGATGACTGCTCGGCAATCACTTCCAGTGCTTTCAGCAACGGAACACCATTGGACAGCAGATCTGAAAGCTGAGTCAGCGTTGCAGCCAGCAGTTCAGTTTTGATCGGCCGGTGAAATTCCAGAGAAAACGAAGTTTTTCTGGACTGTTCCACGAGCAGCGGAAACAGCGAACGATCCATCAGCAGTGACAGAACATCTGCACGCGACTCAGCCGAGATCAGACCATTCACGTCCTGACCGGCTGCGGTTCGTGCTGTGTAGGTGAATTCCGGCATTACCAATCCATCGCAGACTGAAGTCTGCAAAAACACACTGCAAACAGATTCCCGAACCAGAACAGCGGCACCCGTGGTTTCAGGTGGCCGCATCTGGAAGTCGTTTAGTCAGATTTTGTCACTCTTAAAACTTCTTCAACACTGGTCAGTCCCGAGGCAACCTTCCTCCAGCCATCCTGACGCAGTGATCTCATCCCGTTTTTCAGAGCCGATCGACGAATTTCCACACTTCCAGCTCGATCGGTTGCGGCCTGACGGATTTCGTCATTTGTCACCAGCAGTTCATAAATCCCCTTCCTGCCGCTGTAACCGGTCCCGCGACACGAACGACAGCCCGCAGCCCGATAAACCGGGGATTCCGATGTCACTTCGTCCAGAGGAAAATCAAAAGGCACTTCATCGTGTGTCGGCATATAGGCCTCCCGGCACTCCTGACAGAGGACCCGGACAAGTCGTTGTGCCATCACTCCTTCGACCGTACTGGCAACAAGAAACGGCTCGACTCCCATATCCACCAGCCGCATGAAAGCTCCGGCAGCGTCATTGGTATGCAGCGTGCTGAAAACCATATGGCCGGTTAACGCCGCCTGAATCGCGTTCTCTGCGGTTTCGTAATCCCGAATTTCGCCCACCAGACAGACGTCCGGATCGTGTCGCAGGATGGCCCGCAGGCTGGCGGCAAAACTGAGACCGACCTTGTGATTCACCTGAATCTGATTGATGCCATCAAGCTGGTACTCAATGGGATCTTCCGTCGTGATAATTTTATTACGTTCACTTTTGATCTCGGCCAGCGCACTGTACAGCGTGGTCGTTTTACCGGACCCGGTCGGGCCGGTAACCAGCACGATCCCGTGCGGCTGCCGGATCAGGCTCTGAAACTGTTTGTCGATGTCCGCTTCCATTCCGACACCGGACAATGAGAACGACATGGCCTCTTTGTCCAGAACACGCATGACAACACCTTCGCCATGCAGCATCGGGATAATTGAGACCCGTATATCAATCTCGCGGCCTGACACTTTGAGCTTGATCCGCCCATCCTGCGGAACACGTTTTTCGGCGATATTCATCTTCGCCATGATCTTCAGCCGGCTGACAATGGCCGCCTGAAAACGGTTCAGTTCAGCCGGGACCGGCTGCGTCTGCAGTACACCGTCGATCCGATAACGGATCTTCATGCCGCCAGCCTGAACTTCCATATGAATGTCACTGGCCCGGGCATTGGCGGCCTCCGTCAGAATGTCATTGACCAGTCGTACCACCGAGGCCTGCTGAGCCATTTCAGCCGCTTCGGACTCGTCGAATTCCAGATCCCCGAGAACTTCAACCTCTTCGTCACTCTCCTGAGCCATCAGCCCGTCGAGCGTCTGCGCTCCGACACCCAGATGTGCCTTGATCAGCGCTGCAACCTCATGGGGCAGTGCCAGAACCGGGGAAACAGTCAGCCCCGTGGCCGCACTCACAGCGTCAATGGCCTGCACATCAAACGGGTCAGAAACAAGCAGGCGCAGTGACCACTCTGTCCGCTCCAGGGGAAAGACACCGTGCCGGTGGACGAGTCGAACGGGAAAGTCATCCAGCAGCGAGGCGGACACGTCGATTGCGGACAGGTCCACTACAGCCAGCCCCAGAGAATCACCAATCGCCTCGAGGACCTCGACTTCGGAGTTCAGCCCGACTTCAGCGGCAAGAACTTCCAGCTGCCCGGACGTTCCCAAAATGTCTCTGGCACGTCGCAGATCCGAACTGGAAAGTCGCCCGGCACATTCCGAGCGCGCAACCGAACTCATGGTCTTGATATTCAGCATTTCCAGCGGCACTCCGTTTGCCGCGCCAGGTAGGGAAGGAAGGACTTCAGAGGAGCAGAAGCAGACCTGGCGGGGACATCCCAGTCCGTTGGGACCTTCAATGATTACAGTGGTGGGAATCAATAAAAACAGGCGGGATAGATTAAGTATCCGGAGAGAGTTTACCTGTCAAGCTCGCTGGCCGTTAAGGATGAGTGCCGGCAATCCGCATCCGTGCTCTCCTGAATTTCCCGCGATCAAATTTCACAGACTTCGCTGCGCCTTGCACTATAACTGTCTGTATTAATTCATATTAATTTTCTCATTATCACATGAGTCAAAATTTGCCCCAACAATCTGGCGCATGCCTGTCCGCTCATGAACGAGGGAACCAGGAAGACAGGGGTATTCTGGTGGCCTTCATGGCCTGCTGGATATAGCCAAACCAGAAAAAATCAGTAGTCTGTACGTCAGGTCCCAGAGACAACTGGCCCACGAACGGACCGCCCTTGCGATCACGGAGGTGTCGTACGATGCGAAGCTGGACTGCGTGCTCCCCTGCCTTCTTCAGATTTCGGCTGGCATCCCGTGGTCGAAACCAGGCATCGACAGATCAATTCTGTCAGTTGTTTCTGTCTGCCGTGATGCTGGGTCTGGTCCTTCAGGGACCAGTGCTGTCCCAGACACCCGCTCCACCGGATGGAGCTGACAGCCCGGCCGCATCGGTCGAACGACCGCTCGATCGCAAATCGCTGCAGCGTCTTGGTGAGAAACCGGTCGCGACTGCGGTCCGGCTGTCAGAGGCTCAGCAGAAATCCGTTGCAGACATCCTTAAGGCTCGCGACGAAGCGCTGTCCACAGCCAGCGAGACCACACGGCCAGGCATCAAAGCTGACGCGGAAGCGAAACTTGAAGCGCTGTTGAGCGACGAGCAGCAGCGACTATACCGAGCGCTGTTTTCCGGGAAACGGCTCAAATTCAATTTCCGGCTGCAGAAGTGGCCTGAGGTGCTGGACTGGTTCGCGGACGAATCCGGGTTGTCACTCGTGATGGACGAACCGCCGCCGGGAACCTTCAATTATTCCGACACCAAGGAATACACAACGACAGAGGCCATCAATCTGCTCAACGGCTGGCTGTTAATCAAAGGGTACACGCTTGTCCGTCGAGAACGGTTACTGATGTGTGTCAGTCTGAAAGGAGGCCTTCCGGAAGGCGCTATCCCGCGAGTCTCTCTGGATGAACTGGCAACGCGGGGCCGCTTTGAATTCGTAAGCGTTCTGTTTCCGCTGGAAGGTCGCGAGTCAGATGCCGTGGTCAGCGAAGTGACTCCGTTGCTGGGCACCTACGGAAAAGTCCAGCCGCTGACCTCAACCTCGCAGATCCTGATCTCCGGAACAGCCGGGACACTTCGGGATGTCCTCAAAATTGCCAGACAGGTTCCGGTTCCGGTGACCAAGAAACCTAAGGTCCCCACACCGCCGCCGAAACCGGTGCTCACGGTCTACCCCATTGAGCATGCGAACCCGAAAAAGGCTGGTGAAGTGCTGAAGCAGATCATCGACGGAACAGTCCTTGTCGATGAAACAGCCAAACAGATTTCCATTAACGCGATTCCGGCAGAGCAGGAAAAAGCCAGCAGCATCATCACCCAGCTGGAAACCAATCAGGGACCAGACCGGCAAAGTGAACTGCAGCTTTATGCTCTCCAGAGTTCCCGTTCAGGCGAATCTCTGACGACACTGCAACTGATCATTCCTGACGCCCAGTATCGCTACGATGAACTGTCCCAGAAACTTGTCGTCTGGGCGACCCCGGGCGACCAGCTGCGTGTATCAGCAGCACTGAAGAAACTGGAAGCGGAGAAAGCAGGTCGCGGTGCGACACAATTACAGGTCTATCGACTGAAACAGGTCACCCCGGATGCAGTCGAGTCGCTGATCACCACTCTTCTGCCGAACGTTATTCTGACAACTGACACCCGTACACAAAGTGTGATCGCCATTGGAAGTCTGAGCGAGCACCAGTCAATCGCCACCCTGCTGGAACAGCTTGAACCCGTCAAGTCGGGCAGCGATGCCAGGGAACTCAAGAGCTACCCCACAACGGGACTTCCCATCGAGACGGCAACAGAGCTGTTGTCTTCCCTGCTCCCGAGGGCCCAGATCACACATGACACAAAGAACAGACGCTTCGTTATTGTTGCTTCAGAATCCGAACATCAGCGTATCGACGGGCTGCTGGAGCAGTTGGTTCCGGCTCCCGATTCGAAGCCCGAGCTGAAAATGTACCCGCTGGCTGCAGAGGACACGAACAGCGTGATCGATCTGCTGTCCACCCTCGCTCCGGATGCTCAGATCACCCACGACGAGCCGAACGACCGTCTTGTGGTTCTGGCGGTCAGGGAGGACCAGAGTCAGATTCAGGACATTCTGTCGCGACTCATTCCGGCAGACGATGGCCAGCAGACCATCAGAAGTTTTCCGTCGAAGGACCTGGATGTCAGCAGCATTACTTCTCTGCTGCAGACGCTCGTTCCTGGAGCGTCAGTAACAGTCGATTCGACTCATGAACGCCTGCTGATCGTGGCATCCGAGCACGATCTGGAAACTGTGGAGAATGTTTTCAGGCAGGTTGTGGTCGAAGACGCTGACAGCGAACCGGTTCTCAAATCGTACGCCGTCGCACCGCAGGTAACGTTGCCGGCACTCTCAACCCTGCTGAACAGCCTGGTCCCCGAAGCAAAGGTCACTGCCGACGAGCCGCAACGCCGACTGCTGATTGTGGCTTCCACACAGGATCACCAGGTGATCCGGGCAGCTATCGAGCAGGTGGAAACCGATACAGGCGGCGAACTTCCCGAGCTGAAGTTTTACCCACTGACGAAAAGCGACGGCGACAACGCGGTTTCTGTCCTGCAGACACTGGCGCCAAATGCTCTGATCACACATGAAAAGGCGGCGCAACGACTGTCAGTGGTTACAACCAGAACCGATCATGCGGCAATCGCGGCAACACTGGCAAAGCTGGAAGCTTCGGCACCTGAGTCAGAAAAACGAGTGCTGAAAATCTACACCGTGACGGCGACCCAGCAGTCACGTTTTGCCGAACTGCTGACCGGCCTGCAGACCGAGCTTCCCGGACTGCAGTTGATCACGGATGCGGAGCCGGACGAGCTGACAGTCTGGGCCACGCCCTCCCAGCAGGACACTGTCAAACAGATCCTCTCCCAGCTCGAGCGGGAAGTCCCACCGGCACAGAAGCGTCGGCTCATTGTTTATCCGATCAAGAAAGCCGACGCGGCAGGTGTCTCGGAAGTTCTCAAGACGCTGTTTCCCAACACACAGATCACAGTCGATGACAAGGCCAGCCGGCTGATGATCCATGCGAGACCTGCCGAGCATGGCACAATCCGATCAGCAATCGAGCAGCTCGACTCTGACATTCCAGTTGAGAAGGAAATCAAACTGATGGCCTATCCGGTCCAGGGCCTGAATGCGACTGTCGCCCTGAATCTGATCCAGGAAGAGCTGCCCGACCTGACGGTAATTCAGGACACAACAGCGGAAACACTGATCGTCCGCACGACCCTTCGAGAGCACCAGCGTGTTGCGGAACTGCTGGACGCTCTCCGCGCAACATCGACATCCGGACAAACTCGAAACCTGGTCGTCTATCCTTTGGTTTTCCCCAGCGGCGTACTGGCAACGTCATTCATGGAATCCGCATTTCCAGACGCCAGACTGTTTGCAGATGAAGAGAACAGGCGGATGACTGTCTGGGCCACACTCCCGGATCATGAACGCCTTCAGGCCGCGATCTCAGATATCTCCGGAACGGGGCCTGACGGAACCGGATCCCGACTTGAACGCTATCCTTTAAAAGCCATCTCACAAACCAGCCTGACACCGCTGCTGTCACAGGTTGTTCCAGAGGCGCACTTCGTCTTTGACTCTGACAATGCAGCACTTGTGGCCTGGGGCCGTGACCACGAACACACCATTATCGAAAAGGTTCTGTCTCAGCTTTCTCAAAGCGCCGAATCCGAATCCCGATCACTGAAGACATTTCCTGTTCTAAGGCCAGGGGCAACTCTTGCACAGGATGTGCTCTCTGCAGTCGTTCCGGACGTATCGTTTCTTGACTCGGGAAATCCAGACACTCTGCTTGCCTGGGTCACCGCAGATCAGCAGACACTCATTGAAGCATCCCTGAAACAGCTGACAGAGTCGGACGCGGTTCCAGCCGCCCGCAGCCTGACCTTTTACTCTGTCGACCCTGACACCGTTTCCGACGTCCAGGCCGTCCTGAACGAAACTGTTCCCGCAGTCAGTTTCACGGTCACTTCGGACCAGAACAGACTAATGGCCAGAGTGACTTCCGCAGAGAACGAAAAGATTCAGGCCACTCTGAAGCAGCTGGGGACTCAGCAGCCGTTCCGGAGTGAACGCTCACTGGAGTTTTATTCGACCGCGACCGCCGGTCCACAGGCCCTGGAAGTCCTCAGCCGCACAGTGCCATCAGCCCTGATCAATGAGGGGTCCCGTCCACACCAGTTGATGATTGAGGCAACATCAGACGACCACACCAGAATCGCTGCTCTTCTGAAACAACTGACAGCGGCTCAACAGGACTCCGAACGTAGCCTGCAGATCTACGGGATTGAAACTCTAGGCGCCGAATCCGATATCCGGAGTGTGCTGTCAGCGGGGGTCCCCGCTGTCAGTTTCACAGCATCCTCTGACGGTAAACGTCTGCTGGGTTCAGTCCTTCCGGCTGAGCATCAGAAGATCCAGGACATCCTGAAACAGCTCAGTGAAAATCAGCCGTTCCGGTCCGAAACCACTCTGGCAGCATACTCAATTATTGGACTTGGAGCGGATGCCCGTGCCGTTCTGGAGGCGGCCGTACCCGATGCGGACATCAACGTCGGTGCTTCCCCCCATCAGCTGCTTGTCGTGGCACGAGCTGAAGATCACGCGGAACTGAAGAAAGTCATCGGGCAGCTGAATTCCATCAAAGGCCCGCTCCGCCCGAAAACGCTTCAAGTGTACGAACTCGGAAACGTCGATCCCGAGGCCGTCCGTGATGTTCTCAAACCGCTTGTCGACGGTGATGTGCAGCTGACCATTGATCCGAGCGGCAAACGCCTGTTCGTTCGTGCCTTTGCAGACAGGCAGGCGATGATTGGTCAGATTGTCAAACAGGTTCAGACAAATCTTGTCACTCGGGAAGGGGTCACAACCAGAGCGTTCTTTGTCGGCAACAGGAACGCTGACGAAGCTCAGGAAGCGCTGAAGGCACTGTTTCCAGAAGCGATTCTGGCAACCGATGAAGACAGCAAACTGCTGGTTTCAACCGCACTGCCCGAAGAACAGAAAACAATCGCTGAAGTCGTCAACCAGATGTCCGGCGGCGCAAACCCGGATGACCTGCCAGTCGCCCGCAACTACCAGCTGCCCCGCGTGAATTCGAAACAGTTGATTCGCGTTTTCAATGAACTGTTCGACAGCGGAGACAGAGTAAGATTTGTCACGGATACGGAAACAGGCACGCTGGTCGCTGTCGCTCCAGCCGGACATCACGAAACAATCCGTCAGTTGATTGAACAGTTTCAGGTCGATCAGTCCGACAAACCGCGCCGTTCCGTTCAATTCTATTCTCTGGCTGATACAGACGAAGCGGCTGCGGAAACGCTTGTCAGAAATCTGCTGGATAATTCCGATCCGCAGGCACAGATCGTCCGGGAGTCCCGCACTCAACAACTGGTGGTGACAACTTTTGCCGACAGCCACACGCAAGTGGAAGCCATCCTGAGCAGGCTGCGTCAGCCTGACGACCGGGAAATTGAAGTCCTGCAACTGAGTGTTCTGGAGCCCGACTCGGCCCGTGCTGCAATTTCCTCACTGTTCATTGGTCGGAATGCACCTCAGATTCAGACCGACGAAGATTCTCAACAGCTGCTGATGCGTGCCACCCCGTCACAGGTTGAAGAGATCCGCAGACTCCTTTCAAGGATGGGGGAAACCGGACTGCTGCTGACGGGTGAACGTCCCGCCACGGGCAGACTGCGGATCATCCCCCTGGGCGGACACAGCCGACTCGAGATCGAATCAGCCATTCAACGGATTGAGCAAATCTGGCCACGGCTGCGAAAAAACCCGATCCGCATCATCCGCCCCGGCTCCGGATCAGGCAAAACACAGGATGGTCAGTTCTCCGTCCCTCCGGCCAAGCCAGATGATGCCTCCGGCGAGACAGAGCAGGCGTCCGACACCCCGGTACCGGAACAGGCAGACGAAGCATCCCGGACTGTTCCCGACCGCACCCAGAAGATTTCAGAACCGGAACCCGCAAGCGGGGCATCAGCAACCGCCGGAACAACACCTCGGGCCGGTTCCGCACCGGTCGTTATTGTCACAGGCGAAGGACGACTGACTGTGGCTTCAGACGATACCGAAGCACTGAATCAACTGGAATCTCTGCTGCGAACGGTATTTTCACAGACAGGCCGCACGCGAGGGCGCGACTTTACAATCTACGCACTGCGCAACGCCGGTGCTGAAGAAGTCGCTGAAACACTGAATTCCATCTTTCAGCAGGAACAGAGTATCACCACGGGAACAGTCATTATCGTTCCCGAGGAACGGCTCAATGCGCTGATTGTCTTCGCCGGGCGTTCGGACCGATCACGGCTGGAGTCATTGATTGAAGCGCTCGATTCTGAACGAACACCGGATTCATTAACTGCCAGCGTGACGCGTGTCATCCCGGTCGAGCATGCCAGTGCGGTGCAGATTTCGTCAATCCTCAGCGGCATCTACAAATCTCAGATGACTGCCGGCGGATCACGTCAGTCAGTGAAGATTCCGGAAGGCGTTTCGTCTGACGTGGCCAGCGTCCTGCGACAGATCAACGCCGCCGCTTCTTCACCGCTGCTGACAGTGCAGACGCAGAGTGAAACAAATTCCCTGATCGTTAAAGCTCCGGTGAACCTTCTCGATGAAGTGGAAGCTCTGATTCACCAGCTTGATGAAGCAACTGTCACCCGGGCGCGCCGCGTAACACTGATCCCTCTGCGTCGCTCCAGTTCCAGACGCATTCTGGAAACACTCGGTCGAATCGTAGACTGAACCCGCCAGATGCCGAGCGTCGGACAGCGTCAGCCGTCGTACATCAGTCAGGACGAGTTCTAGGAGATGTACAAGACCTGTGCCGAGATGACCTCGCCACAGTTTGATGGCGTGGATCCTGCGGACTACTGGCGGGCCCTGATCACGTTTCTGTATCTGACGGCTGGCGTGTCGGCTCCAGTCTGGCCCTTCGGTGGGATCAGCTCGAAGAGACCGATCAGGGCGTCGTTGTTTACTCACCGGCAGAGCAGAACAAAGGGAAGCGGACGTTCAAATCATCCTGCCCCCGGAAGTCGCCCGGCATCTCGCGCCGCTTCGCGAAGCAGACTCAGCGACTGTGTTTCCGGGACGCGAAATCAGAGTTCTCAGACGCCACTTTGTTCGACTTCAACAGTTGGCTGCAATCACGCCCCGGTTCAAGTATGAGGGCCAGTGGTACAGCTTCCACGACTTCCGTCGCGGGTTCGCCACCAACAACGTGGTCAACCTCAATACGATGGAACTGATGCAGGCCATGCAGCATCGCGATCTCGTGACCACGCAGAAGTACATCCGCATGGCCGAGGAAACGACGGCCCAGAACATCGCCAGCAAACTCGCCGTGCCGGACTTCTTCACGACAGGCTGATTGAGGCTGGTGACGCCAGCCCGTCAGTCGTCTTCACGGCTGCCGGGCTTTTTTGTTTCGACGCTGTCCGGTTACGCGTCGTCAAACCAAGTCATTCGCTCCGGTATTGTCGCTCGGAGCATTAGCATTACACAGGGAACTTCAGCTGGCTGTTCTGCGGAGTGACTTGAATTTCAATTGGCCCGAGTGTTTCTACCGACTACGTCATGATGCCTCGGACCACCGTCCCGTGGACATCCGTCAGTCGGAACTCTCGCCCTGAATATCGATAGGTCAGGCGCTCGTGATCGAGTCCCAGCAGGTGCAGCAAGGTGGCGTGTAGATCGTGCATGTGCACTTTGTTCTCGATCGCTTTGTGTCCGAACTCGTCCGTTGCCCCGTAGGCAAGGCCGGACTTCAGGCAATCGCCAGCCAGCCAGGTCGTAAATCCGTCTGCATTGTGATCGCGACCCGTGCCATTCTTTTCGGCATAAGGCGTGCGGCCGAATTCACCGCTGAACCAGACGATCGTATCTTCCAGCAGCCCCCGCTGCTTCAGATCCTGCAGCAGGCCAGCGATTGGTTTGTCGACCGCCTTCGCCTGCGCTGCGTGCAGTGGCAATTTAGAATGCTGATCCCAATTTTTCGCCCCACCCGTTGCGCCCGAGGTGACTTGAACAAAGCGAACGCCGTTCTCGCACAGTCGGCGCGCCATCAGGCACTGGCGACCGAAATTGTCGGTCGCCTTTTCACCGATGCCGTACATCGCCTTTGTTGGCTGGGTTTCTTTGCTTAGGTCGAGCACGCCGGGAGCATTGTTCTGCATCCGCCAGGCCAACTCGTAGGAACTGATGAGCGCCTCTAATTCAGAGTCTCGATTCCCGCTCTTCAGTTGCTCTGCGTTGAGACGCTTCAGGAATTGGAGTTGCCGTCGTTGCTCGTCTTTCGACAAATCAGCGTTGTCCAGGTTTCGAATCGTCGCGTTTGTGTCAAGCGTCCCGTTCTTGCCAATGGCGGTGCCTTGATTTGCCGCTGGAAGAAAAGCGCTGCCGTAATTGCGAGCGCCGCCAGATGAAGATAGCGCGCCCAGGGACATGAACCCTGGCAGATTCTCATTCTCAGACCCCAGACCATAGGTTACCCAGGATCCAAATGATGGGCGAATAAAGGTCGTTGAACCACAGTGCAGAAACAGCGTTGCCGGTCCGTGCGCGACCCCTTCGGTATGCATCGAGTGGATAAAGGTGAGGTCGTCTGAATGCTTCGCAGTCTCGCGAAACAAATCAGAAGCCCAACGCCCCGATTCGCCATATTGTTTGAACTTCCACATCGGCTTCATGACGCGCTGAGAAGTCGCGAGTTTGCCTGTGTTAGCAATCGTGCGCGCGTCGTCGAACGGCATCTTTTTGCCGTCATTCCTGTAGAGCGTCGGCTTATAGTCGTACGTGTCGACGTGACTTGGTCCGCCCTGCATAAAGAGGAAAATAATCCGCTTCGCCCTTGGTCGGAGGTGTGACTTCTTGGCTGCAAGTGGATTCGCCGCTTGACCAGAGTCAGCACATAATCCGGCTAAAGCCAGGCTGCCGAAACCGCAGGCGGCCTGCTGGAGTGCTGCTCTTCGCGTAATGGAATTATTAGATGGATTCATGCAATCGAAACTCATGTTTAGCGGATGTAGCGGAATTCGATGGTCGAAAACAGTGACTGCACCATCTGCGCCCAAGCCTCAACCTGGCCCTTCTCAGTCGTATCAATCACCGATTTCAAGAACTCCTGACTGAGCGCGATCTCTGCCGCTGTCACGTGGCGTCCGAGGATCCGCAGATAGGCGTGATCGATGCGATTCGCTTCTTTTTTTTGCGATTCGCTCAGAAGACGTTCCGCTGTGAGTCTGGCTTGCGTACGAACGAAAGGATGATTCATCATGAACAACGCTTGCGGAGCAACCGTGCTAACGTTGCGGCGGCCTGTCACCATGCTCGGATTGGCGAAGTCGAACACTTCAAATAGTTCGGGCAAACTACTGCGAAATACGGGCACGTAGACACTGCGTCTTGGCTCCTGAAACTGAAAGCCGACGTCCTTGGCAAGACTGGCGGGGAAAGTGGCCCCTCCCATCTCGAAATTCAACGTGCCGCCTACGGACAGCATCGTGTCACGGAGCGACTCAGCATCCAGGCGACGACGATTCATGTGAGACAACAGTCGATTCTCGGGGTCTTCCTGTTGCTCGTCACGCGAGGACGAAAGACGGTAAGTTCTGGAAAGCACTATCGTCCGGATCAGTTTCTTCACAGACCAATCTTGTTGGACGAATTGGATGGCCAGATGATCGAGCAGCTCGGGATGCGAGGGCGATTCACCCGTTGTGCCAAAGTTATCAACTGTGCGAACCAGTCCTGCCCCGATCAGCCAGTGCCACACGCGGTTCGCCATCACGCGCGATGTCAGCGGATTGGCTGGATCGACGATCCAGTGGGCAAGTTCCAGGCGACCGCTGCTACTCGTGGGCATCTCAGGCGCCGGTCCGTAGTTGGCGACCTGTAGCACGCCGCGTGGAGCGATGGCGCCCAGATTATCGATGCTGCCACGAATATGAATCTTCAGATCCGTCGGCTTCGCTTTTTCAACAGCTGAATTGACCATCTCGCGGGCGGGTTTTCGTTTCCGGAGTGCAGCCAGTTCCGTCGTTAGTTTCGCCACATTCTTCTTGAGCGCCTGTTGTTCGGCAACTGAAGTTTCCTTATCTCTCTGAGACGCTTGGCTGGCTGCCACTTTGCCGTCGTTGCCGACAGGAAGAAACTGAACCGCATCGGCTGTGAGAACCCCGTTAGTTCCCTTATTCGAGATCAGGACAAGGCTCTGCTCCGTTGCTTCGAAGCGGAACGTGCCAAGAGATACGAAGCGTTCCTCAAGCGGTGGCATCTTGCGCATATCGACAATGATGGTCTTCTCGTCGGCAGCGCTGAATACCGTCACTGGGACGTTGGACGCGCGGCCGCCGCCATGCGAATAGGCGAACCGTACTTCATATTCTCCGTCACCCGGCAGCTTCGGGATGAAGGAAAGCGTCTTGTCTCCTTTCCCTTCGTTGGCATCGTGAATGTAGCGTTTTCCAATGTAGTGCTTGGAATACACCGAGTGCGTCCACTTTCCCACGACCAGCACATCGTCGTCATCCACGACAATGCCCGGCAGTGAGGAGGCGGCGACGATTTTCGGGAAAGTCTTCGGCGACAGCAGCGCCAACTTCGCTTTCAGCGTGTTGATTTCGCTTTGCAATCGGGCGACCGACGAATTGTGACTTTCCAGTTCTCGCTTTGCCTCTTCCGAAATTGGCAGGGTAATTTCCATGCAATTGGAGACATTCGCGTGCTTCAATCCCTGAACATTCTTGAGAATCCCCGCCATCGCGTAGTAGTCGCGGGTAGGGATTGGATCGAACTTGTGGTCGTGACAACGTGCGCAGGTGATCGTTTGCGCCAACAAGCCCTTTCCTATGACGTCGAGCTGCTCATCGACAAAATCCATATCGAGTTGGCTCTTGTTTTGGTTCTCGAGGAGAGTGTCACCCATCACCAGGAACGTCGTGGCAATGAGATTCTGCCGCTGTGCGTCGACTGATGAGGCCTCTAGTAAATCGCCTGCAAGCTGTTGAGTGAGAAACTGATCATAGGGTCGATCGTCATTGAACGCTTCGATCACATAGTCGCGATAACGCCAGGCATGTTTGAGTAAGACTCCGCGTAACGACATCGATTCCGCGAAACGCGAAACATCAAGCCAGTGACGCCCCCAACGTTCGCCGAACCGTGGCGATTCCATCAACCGGTCAACGAGATTCTCATACGCCCTGGGCGACTTGTCGTTGACGAATTCGGTGATCTGCTCCGGCGTCGGAGGCAGGCCGATGAGGTCGAAGTAGAGGCGACGGACTAATACGATCCTTTCCGCATCGACGCCAGGTTGCAGCCCTTCCGCTTCCAGCCTGGCAAGGACAAAGCGATCGATGTCGCCGCTCGGCCAAGTGACGTCCTTCACATTTGGGATGGCTGGTGCTTTGAGTGGATGATAAGCCCAGTGCTTTCTGCCGACTTCGATATCGACTGACTGTGGCGTGGTAACTTGATTGGTCACGCGACGCGGATCGATCGCCCCCCCCTCAATCCACTTCTCAAAATCGGCAATGACGGCTACTGGCAACTTTCCTTTGGGAGGCATCTCGAAGTCATTGTGTTTCAGAGCGGAGATCAGCAGGCTTTCTTCCAAGTCGCCTGGAACGACCGCAGGCCCCGATTCGCCTCCTTCCAGTAAACCTTGCCGGGAGTCGACGAGTAAGCCTCCCCTAATCTTCTTAGAATCAGCCGCATGGCATTCATAGCAATGTTTGACAAGGACCGGCCGGATCTTCGCTTCAAAGAAATCGAGGCGCTGACGCTCGACAGCCGGATCGTCAGCCCATACCGAGCCCGCGGCGAGCAGAATCGCGATCGATAGACTTTCGTTACGCATCTAACAACACCTATGTTGATCGCCCGTGAAATCACTGTCCGACATGGAACGTGGGACAGGCTTCCAAACTGTCATGCTCGATTTCATTATGGATTGACATTCATCACGGCCCATCGTAACTGGATTGTAGCAACGGCAAGGCTTTTTCCAGAACTGCACGGCAACGAAGCGTGATTTCCAGCTGCCCAGTACCCCTGACCTGCCACCGTCACCGCGTGCTCGCGATCTCGGTCGAGTAGTGAGTCATTCAACAGCGATATAGACTGATCAGCTTGATGAATCCGAGGATCTGCCATGAGACTCACACTGATTGCTTTGTTGCTCGGGGCCGTTGTCGGTTGCGGACAAACGCCAGCAGGCAAGCCGGAAAAGA